>ERZ833515.1540-NODE-1540-length-15554-cov-3.764178_pt1 | contig 15554 bp, 16 predicted proteins | sample MGYA00519949_ERZ833515 | MGnify/ENA primary metagenome ERZ833515 (study PRJEB31850, sample SAMEA3708741) | human gut metagenome | biome: human gut; feature: human-associated habitat; material: faeces | place: China | collected 2014 ...
GGCTCGGACGGTGGTGTGTCTGATCTGTATGTACTTCTTAAATTCCTTCTTTACATCCAGGGGATTTGATGTGGCGATCGGTATCAATCCGTTGAGTCTTTTGACATGCGGAACCCTTGGAATCAGCGGGCTTGCGGCACTTTATGGGATCTTGTTCCTTCAGTTGTTGTGATAATGCACAAGTCGAAAAAATGACAGAAAAATGGCTATAGACAGGTGCAGGGAAAGGACTTATAATCGGTTTCACAAAGGAGGTGGAGCACATGTGGAACTAATTCGAATCAGTGCATCGGCAGTAATACTTCTTCTTGCTGTGAGGTCAGATTTTTCGGATGGTATCATTCGAAACAGACTGATTGCGGTGGGAATCCTGATCGGAATTTTGTGTTGGATTCCGGGATTTGAACCAAAGATTGCAGGAGAAGTGATCGGGGGGCTTTTATTACCGATACTGATTTGCTGGATCCCATTTCGTATGCATGGACTGGGAGCCGGTGATATCAAACTGTTCTGTGTGATCGGCTGTCTGAATGGCAGTCGGAATGTAATCTATTGTATCTGTATTTCTTTCCTGCTGGCAGCAGGATTCTCATTCGGCAGATTGCTGAATCAGAGACAGCTTTGGACAAGCATACAAAGCTGTGTCAGCTATTTTCAAATAGTAGTACAAAAGGGAAGGATCATTCCTTATCCTGAACGGACAAGAAAGGGCGCCCGATTTCATTTTTCGGCGGCTATTTTGTTCGGGTATGCTGTAATTCTGGGGGTGAGTGTATGCAAAACCCTGTTGTGGTGATCGGGGGACTGGAAAAATCTTATATGCAAAAACTGGCGCTGTATCTGAATACACGGATCGGAAAAGATGGTTATGTGGAGTTGTTGGAAGGTTCGGACAGGCAGATGGACTTGCTGGGAAGTTCGGGCAAACAGATGGAATTGCTGGAAAGTTCGGGCAGGCAGATAGATTCTGTGCGGGAAGATATGAGACTTCAAAATGTGAGGCACCAAAGAGAAAAACACTGGGAACTGGCAGTAGGTTCGGAAGCGTTTGTGGTGGCTTTGCAGGAAGCGGGACAGGCAGAACAGATTCTGATCCTTACTGATACGGAGGAAGAAGATGAGACGCATATCAGTCAGTACCAAGCCAGATCGGTACTGTTTCAGAAGATCATTGCGCGGTATCAATCCATTGCCAGTGTAGGGATGCAGATGGCGGCGGTAAAGAAGCAGCACTGGATTGTCTGTACCGGTGGAAACCGGGGAAGTTTGATGGCAGTTTCCGCGCTGTGTGCCTGGATTCTTGCCAAGAGACAACGGGTGTTGTATGTGGAATTTTCGGAAAACAGTGGTCTGGTATCGGTATTTCAACTGGAGTATGGAACCGCAGATATGAGTGATCTTTTTTTACAACTGAGAAAGAATATGGGGACGTCTTTGGAGCTGTTTACCGGGCAGCTGGATGGGATGGATTACATCCGTCCACCGGAAAATGCCATGATTTTGTATGAAATCAGGGAAGAGGATCTGCAGGCTTTTTTGAGGCAGCTTTCCGCAGAGGGGCGGTATGATGCGGTCGTATTTTCCGTGGGAAGCATGATCTGTGGATGTCAGCTTATTTTTTCACAGGCAGAGCGAATCTTGCAGATTTCGGGAGGAGATTTGTGCAGTCGTTGTGCTGCCGGGGAAGAAGTTGCTTTCTTAAAAAAATGTTGTTCAGAAGAAAAAGTAACAAAGCTGGTGGTTTCGGGTTTTCCCGGAGATCTGCCGGGGGTACATCTTTTGCATGAATGGTCTGAATCTGAAATGGGACAGCGGCTCAGACAGATATTGAATGCAGAATAAGCATTCACCGATTCTGGTGGGTAGAGCACTAAGCGGTGGTTAGTAAAAAGGGGGAATAGAATGGAGGCTCCATGGCAAGAGATCAAAAGACAGGTGATGGATGGACTTGATATGTCCAGAGAATTTACGGATGAAGAATTAAGAGAGCGAATCGCGCTGGCAGTACGAAGTTACAGCAAAGAAAAACTGCTGTCGCTGAAAGTGCGGGAAAGTTATGAGGAACAGATCTTTAATTCTTTTCGCAGGCTGGATGTATTGCAGGAACTGCTGGATGATCCGGAAGTGACTGAGATCATGGTAAACGGAAAGGCGCATATTTTTTATGAAAAGGCGGGGGCGCTGTATCCGTGGACAAAAGCAGAACTTTCCAGAGAACGTCTGGGTGATATGATTCAACAGATTGCAGGAAGTGCAAACCGGGCAGTGAATGAAGCAAATCCGATTCTGGATACCCGGTTGTCAGATGGTTCCAGAGTAAACATTGTGTTGGAACCGGTATCAGTGGAAGGCTCCTGTATCTCTATCCGTAAATTTTCGAAAAAACCGATGACGCTGGAGCGGTTGATGGAACTGGAGTCTTTATCACAGGAAGTCGCAGAGTTTTTAAAACTTCTGGTGCAAGCGGGATATAACATTTTTATTTCCGGTGGAACCGGCTGCGGAAAGACAACGTTTCTGAATGCATTATCTGCCTATATTCCAAAGACAGATCGGGTGATCACGATTGAAGATTCGGCAGAACTTCAGTTTCAGAATGTGCCAAATCTGGTGCGGCTGGAGACAAGAAATGCCAATGGACAGGGAGCAGAGGAAATCAGTATCCGTGATCTGATCCGCACGGCGCTTCGAATGCGTCCGGATCGGATCGTTGTGGGGGAAGTCCGTGGTGCGGAAGCATGGGACATGTTCCAGGCAATGAATACCGGACATGATGGTTCACTTTCAACAGGGCATGCCAACAGTGACAGGGACATGCTGCTACGTCTGGAAACGATGATGGCAATGGGGGAAAAGGTTAATTTTTCCGTGATTCAGCGGCAGATCGTAACGGGACTGGATATTCTGATCCATCTTGGAAGGATGCGTGACCGGACACGAAAAGTGCTTCAGATCAGTGAATTGTGTGGGATAAAAAATGGTGAGATCTATCTGAATACACTGTATCGGTTTCAGGAGACTGGTGTAAAGGGGGAAAAAGTGCATGGCATCTGGAAAAAAGAAAGTTCTTTGCAAAATCGCCAGAAGCTGGAAGAAAAAGGACTGGCATATTCCGGATAAGGCATTTGACGTTTTAAAAGGCATTGGTGTTGGGATGGCAGCGGCATTTTTGTTCTATCGTTCGGTATGGGCATTGGTGCTCATTGTGCCGGCAGTCATCGCCTGTGTATGCCGTGGACGGACACGACGGGAGCAGGAACAGATAAAGCGGCTGCAGCGGCAGTTTCAGTCGGCAATGCAGTCCGTGTCGGGAGCACTTGGAGCCGGTTATTCACTGGAATATGCCTGGCGTTATGCACAGGGTGATATGCAGCGGTTGTATGGGAAGGATGCGGATATTGTGCGGGAGTTTGCATACATGAACCGGAAAATACAAATGAGTGAACCGCTGGAACAGGTTTTTTACGAATTTGCATGCAACAGCGGAAGCGAAGATATTTACCATTTTGCGGAGATCCTGCTGCATGTGAAACGAAGCGGGGGAAATCTGACTGAGATCATACGCACGACTACTGTAAAAATGCAGGAAAAAACAGAGGTATTACAGGAAATTGAAACAGCGGTGGCTGCAAAGCGGGCAGAACAGCGCATGATGATGATTTTACTGCCGGTTATTTTGCTTTTTATTACACTGAGTTCACCGGAATATACAGGGGCATTGTATAAAAATCTGGCAGGAGTTTTGGTGATGAGCGCTTGTCTTTGCGGATATCTGGTTGTGTTTTTCTGGTCGGAGAAAATTGTTCAGATTCCGGTGTAGAAGGGGTGAAGATGCGAAAGTGGAAGAGTTGGAAGGAACACAGGAGCAGTATTTTAGCAGTGGCAGTATTTACGTTGCTGGCAGTGATGCTTTTTATTTCACAAAATTATGGGGGCGAACCGGAAGGGACGGTTTCGCGGCAAGGAGAGGGGGAACCGACAGAAAGTCGGACATTTACATATGAGACGGCAGATGGGGAATCACAACAGATCGATCTTGAGGTACACCCGGTGGAACGGGAAAATGCAGAGGTACAGCAGCTGCTGGAACAAGCGGTGGAAGAATGGGAAGCGGTATTTCTGGGAGAAAACAAATCTGAAAATGAGATAACCGGAAATCTGGTTCTGGAAAATACATTTTGTGACGGGTTGGTGCAGGCGGTATATGAGAGCAGCGATTATACCGTGATACAGGATGATGGAACGGTTGCAAATGAACAGGTTGGGGAAGATGGTGTGATCGTAACATTGCAGGCGGAGTTTTCTTATGCAGATATAAGCCGCACGGAGATTCGGGCATTGCAGGTAATGCCGCCCGTGCAGGGGAGCAGTCAGTGGCTGAGACAGCAGGTTCAGAAGCAATCTGGAAAACAGGAAGCTAAAAGCCGAACCAAGGAAACGTTTCAACTGCCACAGACAGCGGAAGGACAGAAAATATACTGGAAAACAAAAGAAACATCGGACTGGTATCTGTTTTTGCTGCTTGGAGGTGCGGCAGTAGTTTGTCTGGAATGGCAGAAAAAGGATCGGATCAGGCGGCAGGCAAAGCATCGGGAAGCATGCCTGAACCGGGAATATCCACAAATGGTAGAACAATTGTCATTATTGATGGGAGCCGGACTTACGCTGCGAGGAACTTGGGAGCGTATTCTTGAAATGGATCGGAAAATGCAAAAGAAGAAAGGCTATGTACAGCGTATTTATATGAAGGAAATGCATCGGACGTATCTGGATATACGAAAAGGAATGGGGGAAAGAGAAGCCTATGAGCAGCTTGCACGCCGGATCGGGTTACCGTCGTATCGACGACTGGTATCTATTTTAAACAGAAATCTGGAAAAAGGAACCCGTGACGTATGTGAAATGTTGGGGGAAGAAGCACGGGAAGCCTGGGAGATTCGGAAGAATCAGGCGAGAAAGGCAGGAGAAGAAGCCGGTATGAAGCTGCTTTTTTCGATGATGCTGGTATTTGTACTGATTCTGGTTATGTTGTTATTCCCGGCAGTGCAGAGCTTTTCTTTATAGCTGGCTGCTGATTGTAGAAAGCTAAAAGCACTTTGGACTATGCATTGTTAATTTGGGCAGCATGTCACGAGAAACCAGGCAAAAATTTGCCGGTTGTCAGTGGAAACAAATATTGGGTAAAAGATAAATGTATGGAGGGAAACATGGGACAGGAATATATCAGAGAAGGAAAACGTTTTTTATATGAAGAATCAGGTATTGGTGTTGTGGAAATTATCTTGATTTTGGTCGGAATATTAACCCCCTATTATGGGGTGAGTATAAAGTGTATAACGTAAGAATATGTGTATAAATCAAACTCAATATACAGTGAAAGGTGGAAAATGTGTATGAGGTCAAAGGAAAAAATAGCAGAAGAGATTGTGTTGATTAGATATTATAATGTACTGTTTTATTTATTTTTTAAGACAGGGATGGATGATTTTAAGAGACAATGCTTGATAAAGAAAATTGATGACGGGGAGTCCATGAGGATGAAACAAATACAAGACTGGTGTCATTGCCATCAGATTCCATTTAAGACCAAATTTACTTATAGAAAAGATTTTTCTTTCAGGGTTAATTTATGGAATTTGTATTCATATTGTAGGTTTAAGATTGAGCGACAGTAAACTGGATTATGTAGCATAAGAGTGTATAGCGTGTCTGTTGTCTGATTTTTGCCATATATAAGTATAGGATACACAAAGAATAGAAAAGAATGTGTATTCAGTTAGATAAGAAAAAAGAACTGGTTTATATTCGATAAGAACGATATAGACTAGTTCTTTTTTAAGAGATTATTATATACACAGGGAGTAGGTGAATGTCGAGTTACAGCAGACCATCAAAGAATGCATTGATATCTGTATGAAAGATCTTTGCCAGAGCGACTAACTCAGACACTTTGATGTTCATGCGGTTTGTTTCCAGTTTGGCATAAGTGCTTTTGGATATGACAATACCTATGAGATTCAATTTTGCAATGACCTGGTCTTGCGTTAGATTATTTTTGTATCTAAGAGATTGAATATTTTTACCGATATCCATATCTGGTCTGATTTTCTGCATAATACGTTCTCCTTAAAAAATAAAAGTTTCGTTATTTGGAAACATATATATTGATTCTAATGAGTTAAAAATTTATAATGTTTCGTAATAAAGAATTATTTCTGAAAGGGGACAATCTATGACCGAAAGTGAGAAAGAAAAAAAGATTTTCTTGAGTTACTGTGGCAGCAGGGATCAGGAGTTATTGATGGGCAGAAAAAAGATGACATTGGGGGATATGGAGAGATTTTCATTTTTAACAGAATTCTTTGGCTTGGAAAGTTATGGAATAAATCTATGGAAAGAGTTTGGCGATGATGTGGAAGAATCATTGGATGCGCTGATCAAGTTATTAGATGAATGGGAATATGAAAACGATACGTGGATCGATGATGATGGAAGATTAGAAAGATGGCTGGTTGAATTTCAAAAGCATGCGCCAACGAAAGAGAAAAGAGAGAAGCTCCGAAAAATGATTGATTTAAAATATAAGAAGAGCGGATTACCATATCCAACAGAGGCAGACTTCGATTAAGGGGTCTGCTTTTCTTTCACTATTTTTGAAGGAGGTGATGCAGGTGGAGGTAAGTATCCATGAACTTTTAGCGGCGGCAAGGGAGGCGGTGAAATCGGATTATATCAAGGGGGAAAGCATTTTATGTGAAACCAGATATCATCCGGATATCCATTACATGGTAGAAATAGAGTTGTTAAAAATAGATAACACGCCGGGGAAAAAAGGAGCTTATATCCGGAAATTTTTGACGGAAGATGAGTATTCTGCCATGTTACAAAAGCAGGAAGAACATCTCATAAAAATAAAAAGACAGGCAATTGTTCAAAAAGGAAACTTGCGATATATCCCTCCCCCGGACAGGCTGGACCGCCGCCGGGAGAGGGATATTTTATAACCGGCTGGGAAGGAACAGTAGTGTTCCTCTGGCGATAGTGGTATAAAAAAACCAGATTTTCCGCAGGTTTTGGGACGCTGGAACATAGAAAAGTGTTCACGAATGGCACTTTTGCAACGATCCGTTGCAGCAGTGAAAGCATTTTTGACATTACGTTAAACAGAAAAATGAAAGGATGTGATTGCGATAATCATAGGAATTGATCATGGCTATTATGCCATTAAAACAAGACAAGTGTCTTTCCCAAGTGGAATTATTGGGTATGATTACGAGCCGTATACCATGCAGAATGTTCTGCAGTATCAGGGAAAGTATTATGTTTGCGGTACGGGAAGACAGACGCTGGTAAAAAATAAAACGTCCAATGATAATTATTATCTGCTGACGTTGGCAGCCATTGCAGAAGAAATCAAGCATCGGAAAGCGGAACGAAAGACAGAGGTAATTCTGGCTGTCGGACTTCCGCTTTCAAGTTTCGGAAGAGAAAAACAGGGATTCAGGGAGTATCTGTTGCGGAAAGAGCAGCCAGTGCGATTTTTATATGAAAGTGAGTTATATGAGATAACAATAAAAGATGTGAAACTGTTCCCACAGGGATACTCTGCGCTTGCTCTGCATCCAGAGTATCTGAAGAATGAACCGTCTGTTCTGCTTGTTGATATTGGTGGCTGGACCGTTGACCTTATGAGGCTGGACAATGCTGTTCCGAATGCAGCAACGTGCAGAAGTCTGGAACTTGGAGTAATCCGATGTATTGATGAGACAGCAGAACAAGTGCGTAGAAATACCGGACTGTCTGTGACAGAAACTCAAATTGAGCGTGTGCTTCGGAGGGAATCTTGCAGTATGGCAGAGGAGGCCAGACGGATCATACAGGAAAACGGACGGAAATATATCGAAAGAATACTGTCTGCGGTGACAGAATCCGGGTTTGATCTCCGGGCAGTACCAACCGTATTTATGGGTGGAGGCTCCGCAATTTTAAAACGCCACGTGACCGCACAGGACGCGATTTGCCGCCCCGTTTTTATAGAGGACGTCCATGCCAACGCAACAGGGTATGAACGGATTGTAGAGCAGATGTGGGCGAGATGACACGCCCTGTGTATTCGTTCCGTCCGAACCTGAAAAATCCAGAACACCAGAGGGCATGGGAGAAATTTCAAAGTGTTCCAGAAGGGCAGAAAAGCCAGTATCTGGTTCAGGCAATTCTGGAAAAAGAGGATCGGAAATGGATGGAAGAAGTCATTCAAAAGACGATAAAAGAAAGTGTTCGGGAATTAGGAATATGTGGCACTACGGAACAATCGACAATGAAACCATCATCGGAAGGAATACCAGATCAGATGATGGATTTTTTATCTCAAATGGAAAATTTGTAAAGGGGGTGAGGCCTATGATTGCACGATACATACATTGTTGGATCTGCTAGGGGTAAGGCAAGAAATGCATCGTTATCTTTGGTGGGTATTGTGAATAGCTTTCCATGCGGCTTTGGAGTATGTTGTGTGTAGCGAAAGAGAAAGGAGAAAAGTTATGGCAGAGATGAAAAATATCTGCGGAAAGATCCCGATGGACTTACATGAAAAAGTAAGAGAAGAGATTGAACTCACAGAAAGCAGCACACAAAAATTTTTACAACAGGTCATTGAAGAACATTTCAACAGACTGGAAGGAAAAGGAGAAATAAGCATGGGAGCAGTAAGAACAGTAGCAGTACAGGTATCAGAGGAATTATTTCAGAGATTAAAAGTTGTCATCGGAAAGAAACACATGAAACAGAAGGACTTCTTAATTCAGATTATAGAAGAAGCACTGGAAAAGGCAGAGGCCGAATGGCAAAGCAAAGAGCAGCCTGAAGAATCCGAACAGACAACCGGAGAATTGAGAACAGAAGAAACTCAACCGGAAGAAAGAACTGAGCCGGAAAGGGAAAGTGAACCAGAAGAGGAAAGCGAGCCAGAAGGAGAAAGCGAACCAGAAGGAGAGAGCGAACCGAAAGAGGAAAACGAACCAGAAGGGGAAAGCGAACCGAAAGAGGAAAACGAACCAGAAGAGGAAAACGAACCAGAAGGGGAAAATGAACCAGAAGGGGAAAGCGAAGCGGAAGAGGAAACTGAACCAGAAAGAGAAACTGATCTGGAAGAAGAAACCAAAGCAGAAGAACCAACAGAATGGTAACCAATTGATACAGAAGAACGAATGGCGGTATGAGAGATCATGCCGCCTGTTTTTATCAGCAAAAAGGAGGTTGATAGCCGCAACCATTCAATTTTTTGATCTCTTTAGCGGAATCGGGGGATTCCGTGAAGGCTTAAGACGGGCAGGAAACTTTGTCTGTGTCGGACATTGCGAGGTGGATACTTATGCGGATAAGAACTACCGATTGCTGTTTGACACAGAAGGGGAGTGGTATTGTAATGACGCAAGAACAATCGAACCAGAACGAATGCCAGATTTTGATTTACTCTGTGCAGGATTTCCTTGCCAGGCATTCTCTATCGCCGGAAAGCGAGAAGGATTTGCTGACGCAAGAGGAACTCTCTTTTTTGAAATTGCCCGGATTCTTGAAGCTAAAAGACCCTCGTATTTTATCCTTGAAAATGTTCCCGGTCTGCTTTCGCATGACAAGGGGCGGACATTTTGCACCATCCTCAGTACGCTTTCGCAACTGGGGTACCATGTCGAATGGAAAGTGCTTAACAGCAAGGATTTCGGAGTCCCCCAAGCAAGAAAGCGTGTGTATATTGTCGGATATCTTGATTTCAGATGTGCCGGAAAAGTATTACCTGAACCAGAAACAAATGGAGCAGCTCTTGTTCAAATCCGGGCAGGAAGTCAGGGGAAAAGAGTCTACAGTCCCAAAGGACTAAGCTGTACCCTGACATCACAGGCAGGTGGAATGGGCGGCAAGACAGGATTATATGATGTAGGTGTTCCAATCAAAGAGAATACAAAACTCGGCTACAAACTTGCAAGAGAAGGGGACAGCATCGATCTGGGCTATGCGAATCTCAACAGCAGGAGAGGAAGAGTCGGACACCAGATCGCACATACCCTGACAACAGGTGTTCAACAGGGAACGCTGCACTTTGTCGATCTTTCACCGCCGCCGGTGGTAACGGAAGAATGCAGAAGCCTGAACACCAGACAATGCGGTGTCCACAAATATAAAGGAGAATGTTCCGGTGTATTAGCAGAGGATGGAGCAAGAGCAGTCTTAACACCAGCAAAAGAAAATGTCCGGCAGAACGGCAGACGCATGAAGGAACCGGAAGAACCAATGTTCACGATTACTGCAACAGATCGTCATGGCATCTTGTATCACGGAAGAATACGCAGACTGGTTCCAAGAGAGTGTCTGCGTCTGCAGGGATATTATGACTGGCAGATTGATAAAATCATAGACTGCACATCGGATGCACAGCTATATAAACAGGCTGGGAACGGGGTAACTGTTACGGTGATCGAAGCAATCGGAGCATTACTGCGAAAGGCAGATGCAGAGCGAAAAGAACTGGAACTGTCTGAGAAAGGATAGTGTCGGTGATGATTGGAATTCAGGATCAGTACTTTGGTACGGAAATCGAGATGACAGGAATCACCAGACAACGGGCTGCAGAAGTTGTAGCAGAACTGTTCGGGACAGAAGCCGTTCATGAAGGTGCGTATTACGGAATATGGTCAGCGAGAGATCGGGAAGGAAAAAAGTGGAAGTTCATGTCTGACGGAAGCATTGATACACAAAGAAAATCAGGTGGTCGAATCGTATCAGCAGATAGAGAATATTCAACAGAGATGGTATCACCGAAATTATCCTATGATGAAATGGGAAAGTTACAGGAAGTTGTACGCTGTCTGCGGAGGCATGGAGGTTTTGTCAATGAGTCCTGTGGTCAGCATGTTCATGTAGATGCGGCGAACCATACACCACAGAGTCTGAAAAATGCGCTGACTATTATGTACGCAAAGGAAGATATCCTGTTCAAAGCACTGAAAGTGCAGGAAAGAAGAGAGTACAGCTATTGTCAGAAGGTGCGTCCGGAGGTATTGGAAAAAATCCGAAAAATGCCAAACAAATCCATTACGATGGACCGGGTAAGAAATGTCTGGTATGGAGGCCGAGATGGAAGTCATAATCATTATGACAGTACCCGGTATTATGCGTTAAACCTCCATGCTGTATTTTCCAAAGGAACATTGGAGTGGCGCTGTTTTGAAAGTACCCTTCATGCAGGAAAAGTGAGGGCGAACATTACACTGGCACTTGCGATTTCCGCACAGGCGATCAATCAGAGATCCACCCAGATGAAAAAGACACCGATCTCAGAAAACCCGGCGTTTACATTCCGAACGTTTTTGTTGCGGCTCGGATTAATCGGAGAAGAATATAAGAATGTACGGAAACATCTGCTGGCAAATCTGGAAGGTGATCTGGCATGGAGATATGACAAAAGCACATATGAGTGCCTGAAGAAAAAACAAAGGACGGAAGACGTCAGATCGAGGTGAGAAAAATAGAAGAGAGATATTATTTTGCATATGGCAGTAACATGAACCTGGGGCAGATGAGATTCCGCTGTCCGAATGCGGAAGTGGTTGGCAATGTCCGGCTGGAAGATTTCCGGCTGGCATTCCGTGGCAGAGCTCCGGGAAATGGCGTTGCAACTGTGCTTCCGGAAAAAGAAAGCTATGTGGAAGGAGTCTTATGGAAGATCACAGAAGCTTGTGAAAAGAATCTGGATTTTTATGAAGGATTTCCGAATTTTTATGGGAAAGAAACCATTCAGGTAAAGGATCAGGCTGGAGCTTTAAGGGAAGTATTCGTATACACGATGAACTCCCCTCATAAGGATGTTCCAGCAAAACCATCGAAATTTTATCTGGATGGAATTCTGGAAGGATGTCTGGAAAATGGCTTGCCGACAAAGGCAGTGATGGATGCAGTAAAACGCACCAGACAGGAAATGAAAAAAGCAGAAAAGCAATATACAAGATAAATGTTACCGCAGAGGGAGAGCCTTCTGCGGTATTTTAGTGAACAATGTATTTATTATCAGAAAGGAAACACACATGAAGGTGAAGAATTTAAAAACCAGAATCGCAACCTTTGGACTGGCTGTCCTGATGGGCGTCAGTACCTTAAGCAGTGCCAATGCGTTCGCAGCCGAGCAGACGGATGTGGGGCAGGAGGTACAGGCATCCGAACAGGCGGTAACGCCTCAGAAAGAAAAAGCGGTTACGGCAGACGATATTACGAAAGAGATTTCGGATGAAACATTTGCAGTGGAAACCAGTATGGAAGGAATCCATTATGATGCAGAAAAAGAGGATGTTACGCTTGTCAGCATCCAAGATGAAAATGGTGGGGAATACCATCCGGACAAAGCCGGAACTTACATTGCCTCTTACATGGTTGTACCAAAGGATCAGAGTGACAGCTATACCATCAGCCGAAAGGTGATCCTGACGGATACAGAAGGTCAGGCACATGCACAGGACAATGGTGGGGAAAAGCAAAAATCAGATACAAAATCTGAAGATGATTCGGACTTGCCTGTGCAGAACTATACCGATGTAGAGATCGAGGCATCCGGGGAAGATGCATCTGCACAGGCAATTGAAGAACTCAAAGAGGATATTGAAGAAGGGAATGTCATGGTACTGTCTGCGGCTGAAAGAGCCACAAGCAGCGGTTCAACAGTCACACTGACAAAAGGAAGAACGATTTATTATCCAAGTTATCTTGGAAATTATCTTACGTGTCTGTTTACCGTAAACGGAAAGATCGCATACTGTCTCCAGTCCCAGAAAGCGTCCCCACCGAGTGGAAGTTATGTGGCACAGGTATTGGACAGTAACAAGAATCTGCAGAAAGTCCTTTACTATGGCTATGGCGGGGCAGGAGATCTGACAGGAAGTTATCTGTCCGGGAAATCAGAGGATGAAAAGTATGTGTATACGCATATTGCAGCCAGCTACGCTTACGCAGGAGAAGCCGGATTTACAGGCTGTAATTACAATGACCTTGTAAATGCAGGGGTGATCGCATATATCAATTATCTGTTCGGACAGGAAGAACCGCCAAAAGGTGAACTGAGCTTTTCAAGCACAAAGCTGAATGCAGTACGGGATGGAAACATCCAGAAAACACCAAATATCACACTGTCTGGAGATCACAGAAACTATGTGACATTGAGTGTACCGGAAAATGTGACAGCACATAATCTTTCCAAAGGAACAAGTGTTACAAATGGAAACATCCAGATTTATGGTGGAGATACATTCTATCTGTCCGCAGATTTATTACTGACAGGCAGTTATGCTTCCGGAAACTTATATGGTTCTGTCGGAAAGACATGGAGAACGCTGGTGCTGACGACCGGAGATTCCAAACAGGATATCGGTGTATTTGAAAGCGAAACAGCAGCTCCGGTAAGCTTCAGCGTACAGTGGCTGAACATGACACGTATTGAGTTGACGAAGAAAGATATCAATACACAGAACCCACTATCTGGAGCAGTTTACGGTATTTACACCGATAAGAAGTGCGAAAATCTGCTAATGACGATGACTGCAACCGGAACAGACGGAAAAGCAGTCAGTGATTATTTTGATTCCGCACTGAAAACTGTGTATGTAAAAGAGGTTACTGCTCCGACAGGGTACAAACTGAATACAGAAGTATATAAAGTAGATGTTGCAGCCGGAAAGACATTGACTGTAACAGCAACCGATGAGAGAGTCACCGGAAGGGTAAAAATCGCAAAGATCGATAAAGAAACACTTGCATTTAAAGCGCAGGGGGACAGTGTTCTTCGTGGTGCTGTGTATGGTCTGTATGCAAAAGAGGACATCGTGCATCCGGATGGAACAACAGGAGTTCTGTATAAACAGGACAGCCTGATCGCGCAGGGAGTCATCGGAGATGATGGAACACTGGAGTTTTCAGAATTATACCTTGGAGAAATGTATGTAAAAGAAATCACTCCACCGGAAGGATATACACTGGATACTACAAAATATGAAGTATCCGTAACTTATGAAGGTCAGGATGTTGCAGAAGTGACAAGAGACCTTACGGTAAAAGAGCAGGTAAAGAAACAGGCATTCCAGTTAATCAAAATCAGTGAAGATGGAGAGCAGACAGAAACAGACCTGGTTGCAGGAGCAGGATTTAAGGTATATCTGATCAGCGACCTGACACAGGTGAAAAATGGGAAACTGAAACCGTCCAATGGAGAAAGCTACACGGCAAGTGATTTCAAGAATTATGACTTCAGCAAAGAGCAGGTTGCAGTTACTTATGAGAACGGAACCGCCGTACCAGTACCGGAACTGATCACTGATACCAAAGGATATGCAGTCAGCCCGGAACTGCCGTATGGAAGTTATGTTGTAGTGGAAAGCACTACCCCGGAGAATCTGAAAACCATTGATCCATTTGTTGTAAATGTGGAAAATGACAGCAGAGAACCAATGCAGTGGAGAGTATTTGATGACCGTCCGTTTGAATTCTTGTTGAAAATTGTAAAGAAGGATGCACAGACTGGAAATACGGTTTTAAAGGCCGGAGCATCTTATAAGATTTACGATGTGACAAATAAGAAATATGTGGAACAGGTTGTTCAGTATCCGAAGAAAGAAAAGATCAGTGTATTCGAAACAAACGAGGAAGGATATCTGATCACACCGCAGGAACTGAAGTGCTCTACCTATCGAATCGAAGAAGTGAAAGCACCGGAAGGATTTGTAAGACAGGGAAGCGAAGAGTCCCTGTATGATGGAACAACGATTATTTCACCATTAGAGCAGACTACAAAAGGAACATATAAAGAAAATCCACAGAGCGGTATTGTAATTACAGTATCCTCAAACACTGCACATCAGATTGATCCAGATACAGGAGCAGCGATTGTAGAGGTAGAACAGAAAAACGATGAACAGGTAGGAAGCCTGCTCCTGACGAAAAAGGGAGAACAGCTTACCGAAGTAACCGGAGATTCTGTTCTGGCAAAAGTAAAAGCACTGGTCTCTAAAGTAAGAAATGCTGTATCTGGTAAAGAAGAAACAGGTATTTATAAAGGCTTTAAATATGAAGAAACCGGAGTAGAAGGTGCCCAGTTCGAAGTATATGCCAAAGATACCATCTATTCACCGGACGGAGCAAAGGACGAAGAAGGGAATCCGCTTGTCCGCTACGAAAAAGATGATTTGGTAGCCAAACTGACTACAGACGAAAAGGGAATGGCAGTACTCAACAACCTGCCACTGGGAACTTATTATCTGAAAGAAGTTGTGGCAGGAGAGAATTTTGTTCTGAATACCGAGCAGAAAGAATTTACCCTGACAGCCGAGGATGATACACAGGCAGTTGTTTATGAAGGAGTTACTTACAAAAACGAGAGACAGAAGGTGTCCGTATCGGTAGAAAAGAAGGATTCTGTTACAGGAGAAAAACTGGAAGGAGTCATCTTCGGACTGTATGCCGGGGAAGATATTGTTTCCAATCAGGGAGAAGTTCTTGTAGAGAAGGATACTCTGCTGGAA
>ERZ833515.1571-NODE-1571-length-15305-cov-14.876262_pt1 | contig 15305 bp, 19 predicted proteins | sample MGYA00519949_ERZ833515 | MGnify/ENA primary metagenome ERZ833515 (study PRJEB31850, sample SAMEA3708741) | human gut metagenome | biome: human gut; feature: human-associated habitat; material: faeces | place: China | collected 2014 ...
GCGGGGAGAGTGGAGTCCAGAGGTAGGGAGGGGGGATTCGAAACACCCCTCCCTACCTCTGGCCCGCGCGGAGCGCAAGCCATTTGACCGAAAGAATAAAACCCGCCGCGCGCCGCCGGCGCGCAAAGAAAGTAACGGATTTTGCGATAATACAAGAAGTATAAGGAGGCCCACTATGTCCAACATCGTCATCATCGGCTCCGGCCCGGCGGGGGTGTCCGCCGCGCTGTACACTGCCCGTGCGGGGGTGGACACCACCGTCCTCACCCGGGGGCCGGGTGCGCTTGACCGTGCAGAGCTTATCCAGAACTACTACGGCTTCGCTGCCCCCATCTCGGGTGCGGAATTGGAGCGTCAGGGCATCGAGGGGGCCAAGGCTGTGGGCGTTAAATTTGTGACCACCGAGGCCGTGGGTCTGACCTATACCGATAAACTCACTGTAGAAACCCTCAATGGAAATTACCCGGCGGACGCTGTTGTCCTCGCCACAGGTGCTTCGCGGGCGACGCCCCGCATCCCGGGGCTGGCGGGCCTCGAGGGCCACGGCGTCAGCTACTGCGCCACCTGCGATGCCTTTTTCTATCGCGGCAAAGATGTGGCCGTGGTCGGCAGCGGCGAATACGCCCTGCATGAGGTGCAGGCGCTTTTGCCGGTGGCGGCCAGCGTCACCCTCCTGCTGAATGGCGCACCTCCGGCGGCAGAGTTTCCGCCGGAGGTGGCTGTCCGGCCTGAAAAAATCGACGCCATCCTCGGCGAGCAGAAAGTCACCGGCGTCCAGCTGTCCGGCGGCGATGTGGTGGAGCTGGCGGGTGTGTTTGTGGCGCTGGGCGTTGCGGGCAGTACGGCGCTGGCCCGGAAAATCGGTGCTGCTGTGGAGAACGACCGCATCGTGACAGATGAAAAAATGCAGACCACCGTCCCCGGCCTCTACGCCGCCGGAGACTGCACCGGCGGGCTTTTGCAGGTGGCGAAGGCCGTCTATGAGGGCGCTCTGGCAGGCACCGAAGCCGCCAAAGCGCTGCGGAAGAGGTGATTTAAGATGCCGGAGATCCTGCCTATCCCCAAATGCAGCGAGCACCGCCAGTGTCTCGCCTGTGCCTTCCCCTTCTGGGACAAGCTGACCGCCGAGCAGCAGGAGATGCTCTGCCGCACCACCCGCCTGGTGCGCTATCGCAAGGGCGAGCGGGTCCACAGCCCGGTGGAGAACTGCGTGGGCATCCTGCTGCTGCGCACCGGCCAGTTCCGGGCGTATCTTCTCTCCGACGATGGCCGGGACGTGACCCTCTACCGCCTCTTTGGCGGCGAGATCTGCATCCTCTCCGCCTCCTGCGTTATGGACTCGGTGAACTTTGACCTCTACATCGACGCCGAAGAGGACACCGAGGCCTACTGCATCAGCGCAGGCGTCTTCCGCAGTCTCATGCAGCAGAACGTGGAGGTGCGGTGCTTCGCCTACCAGATGACCGCTGAGCGCTTCTCCGACACCATGTGGACGATGCAGCAGATCCTCTTCATGAGCGCCGACCGGCGGCTGGCCATCTTCCTTGCGGACGAGCTTGCCAAGATCGGCGGCGATGATGTCCGCCTGACCCAGGACCAGATGGCAAAGTACATGGGTTCCGCCCGCGAGGTGGTGAGCCGCCTGCTGAAATACTTCGCCGGTGAGGGCATCGTAAAGCTCTACCGCGGCGGGGTGACCGTGACGGATAAGGACAGGCTGACGAAGATAGCATACGGAGAATAAAACAGAAAAGGGACGCTGCGCACAATGCGCAGCGTCCCTTTTATCGTGCGGAATTACCCTTTGCACCCCTGCTCTTCCCAGTCGCCGAAGTCGGAGACGTCGGCGATCTTAGTCGGGTCGAACTTGCCGTTTTCGTCCTTGGGGGCGACGGCGGGGCCGGCCTCCACGGGGTTCGGGTTCGGAGCCTCGGGGTCACAGACCGGGCGCTCCTCGCTCAGGTCGGGCAGGGTCACAGGCTCTGCGGTCTCAGCGGGCGCTGCCTCCGTCTCAGGGGCGGCGGGCTCCTCAGCGGGAGCGGTCTCTTCTGCCGGTGCGGCGGCTTCGGCCTCTGCCCTGGCCTCACCCTCGGCGTATGCCTCGGCGGTCTTGGCGGCCTCTGCGTCGTCCTTTTCGGCTTCCTCGGGGAACTCGATGGATTCGATGATGGGTGCGGCCTTTTCGTTCAGGAGCTTGTCCATGATGACGATGGCGGCACCGGTGGCCGCCACAGCGGCGGCAGTACCCAGAATGCGGAAGATTGCTTTCATGCCATGACCTCCTTGGTTATGTTATAGTTAGGAGAAGGTGACAACATCGTTCAGCGGCTTCTCGGCAGGCTCCACCGACAGTGCGGTGAGCACCGGGCCTTTGCCGCGGTAGATGTTATGGAACTTATAGCCGACCTTTGCGGTCACTTTGACCCATGCCCGCTGCTCGAGGGCCTTGTAGCCGTCGTAGCTGCAGGGGAAGCCTACGAACTGGATGTCCTGCACGCAGCAGGTCATGGCGAACCGGCCCGGCACGAAACTGTTCTTGCCGGCGCGGTTGGTCTGGCAGACCTGTGCGAGGAACTTGACGGTCTTGCCCGCGTACTTCTGGGGCTCGTCCTGACAGTCCATATACCAGATGCCGTAATCGTCGTCCGGGATGTCGATGACCGGGGCGTTGATGTCGAAGGGCAGGGGGTCGGGGATGTCGTCGTAAGCCACGCTGCCGTCCTTGAACTCGTAGGCGATGTCGCACTTGCGGGATGCCTGACGCACCAGCTTGTGCAGCTCCTGACGGGCGGCGTCGTTGTTGACGGCCTCGGCGCGGTTGAAGACGATGAGCTCACTGCGGGCGATCTTGTCCAGCATCAGCGCGCGCATGGAGTTGTCGCGGGCGTAGGTCAGCGCGGTGGTGCCGTCGGCGGTGGCGATGCACTGGTAGACGATCCAGTTTTCGGGCAGATTGTTTGCCAAGTCCTGCAGCATCCACATACCGTTGTACTCGATGACCACGCGGCCTGCGTCGGCCTCCTTGGCCAGCTTTGCGAGGTTCTGGGGGTTCAGCTCAGCCTTGTCCTCGAGGTTGTAGAGGGTCACGCCGGGGAAGGCGAACTTCTTCTCATTGTACTCTTCTTCGCCCTCCTCGCAGACCAGCAGAAGGGTCTTGTCGCCGGAGTCGAAGTTGGGGTCTTCAAAAGTCTCCTGAATGAACTTGGTCTTGCCGCTCTCGAGGAAGCCCACAAACAGGTAAACCGGGATCTCATTTGCCATAATCTTTTATCCTTTCAGGGCCGATCAGCAGCCGAACAGTGCGGCGATGGCCTTTTCATCCAGCTTGGAGCCGATGACCACCAGCTTGCCGCCGACGTCTGCACCGCGTGCGCGGACTTCCCACTCGCCGGGAACGTAGTCGAACTCCAGCCAGCCGTCTGCGCCGCCGTCCACGATGCCCTTGGAGCGGAGGATCATGCCGTAATTGCCGGTGTCCAGCTCGGTGAGGGCGTGCTCAATGTCAGCCTTGGAGAACTTTTTGGCCGTCTCGACGCCCCAGCTGGTGAAGACCTCATCGGCGTCGTGGTCATGATGATGGTGGTGATGATGGCCGCAACAGCAATGCTCGTCGTGGTCATCGTCATCATGGTCGTGGTGGTGATGATGCTCATGCTCGTCTTCATCATCGTCATCGTGGTCATGGTGATGGCCGCAGCAGCAATGCTCATCATGGTCATCGTCGTGGTCGTGGTGGTGATGGTGCTCGTGCTCATCCTCATCATCGTCGTCGTCATCATGATGATGGCCGCAGCAGCAATGCTCGTCGTGGTCATCGTCGTGGTCGTGGTGATGATGGTGTTCGTGCTCCTCTTCCTCGTCCTCGTGGGCGTGCTCCTCGTTGGCCTTGGCAGCCATGGCGATCAGCTCGGCCTTGAAGTCGTCCTTGGTGGACATGGCCTTCAGGATCTGCTCACCGGTCAGGTGATCCCATGCGGTGGTCACGATGGTGGCAGTGGGGTTCTTTTCCCGCAGCATTGCCACGGCAGCGGCGATCTTTTCCTCGCTGGCGGTCTGGGTGCGGCTGAGCAGGATGCAGCTTGCGTGGCTGATCTGGTCATCGTAGAACTCGCCGAAGTTCTTCATATACATCTTGACCTTGTTCACATCGGCCACGGTGACAAAGCTGTTCAGCTGCACATCCAGATGCTCCGCCACGCCCTCCACGGCGCGGGTCACATCGCTCAGCTTGCCAACGCCCGAGGGCTCGATGACGATGCGGTCGGGGTGGTACTGTTCCACCACCTGCTGCAGAGCGGTGCGGAAATCGCCCACCAGAGAGCAGCAGATGCAGCCTGCGTTCAGCTCGTTGATCTGGATGCCGCTTTCCTTCAGGAAACCGCCGTCAATGCCGATCTCGCCGAACTCGTTCTCGATCAGCACCACCTGCTGGCCCGCAAAGGCTTCGGTGATCAGTTTTTTGATCAGGGTGGTTTTGCCGGCGCCAAGGAAGCCGGAGAAGATATCGATTTTAGTCATGTTCCAAATGCCTCTTTCTTTTTATCGCAATATTCGCAATTGTTAGCGCAAAGGGCCGCAGAGTGCTGACCCATAAAAATACTACACCTCTATTATAACAAGGCTGTCAATGGGAAACCGGCCTTTTTCAAGAAAAATTTGTAACTTTTTTTGCAAATTGACGGCGTTTTGGGGGAGAACGAACTCCCTCAGTCAAAACCTGACGGCAGTTTACCCCTTCCGTCTGCTCCCGTTGGTCGCAGCCACCTTCCCCAAGGGGACGGCTTCAGAGGTGGCGGCAAAGTTTCCGGCGCAGCGCAAAGGCGCCCCCTTGGGGGAGCTGGCGAACGTAGTGAGCCTGAGGGGGTATTCCCCGCGAGCGGAGTGCATTCCGAATCATCCCACCCTGCATTGCATTCTTCCCCGCAGAATGATACAATAGCAGCAGCAAACCATCGCCGCCGGACGTTTTTCCGGCAAATGACAGAAAGAGGGCTTTTGTTATGAGTATGAACACAGTTCCCGAGCGTCTGGCTGCGCTGCGTGCCGCTATGAAGGCAAACGGCGTGGACGTCTATCTGATCCCGGTGGGCGACCCGCATTCCAGCGAGTATCTGCCCGACCACTACACCTCCCTGACCTACTTTTCCGGCTTCCACGGTGAGAACTCCAACTTTGTGGTCACTATGACCGAGAGCGCCGTCTGGGCAGACGGCCGGTACTTTGTGCAGGCAGAGAAAGAGATCGCCGGCACCGAGATCCAGCTGATGCGCATGGGCGAGCCGGGCGTGCCCACCGCCGAGGAATACTGCGGCAAGGTGCTGCCCGAGGGCGGCACGCTGGGTCTGTGCGGCCTGACCGCCAACTGTGCGCTGGTCAACAACCTGAAAAAGGAGTTGGAACCCAAGCACGGCAGCATCAAGACCCTGTTCCTGGAGGACGAGCTGTGGGTGGAGGGACGCCCTGCCCGCCCGGCTACCCCGGCATGGATCCTGCCCAAGGAGTACGCAGGCTTCTCCCCGGCAGAAAAGCTGGAGCAGCTGCGCGGCAAGCTGAAGGAGCAGGGCTGCACCGCCCAGCTGGTTGGCAAGCTGGACAATCTGGCTTGGCTTCTGAACCTGCGCGCCATGGATATCGAGTGCACCCCCTACGCCATGGCCTACTGCTATGTTACCCCCAGCCGCGCCGTGCTGTTCATCAATCAGGCGCGGGTCACCCCGGAGGCAAAGGCAGAACTGGAAGCCAACGGCGTGACGCTGGCCGACTACGACAGCATTCTGGATGTGATGGCCGCCGAGACCGAGCCGCAGACTGTGCTGGCGGAGAGCGCTACTGTGAACTACGCCGTGTATCAGGTGTTGGAAAACAACCCCGCCCTGACCGTGAAGGACGCCGCCGACCCCCTGCTTGCCATGAAGGGCGTGAAGAACGAGGTGGAGCTGGCACACCTGCGCGAGACCCATCTGCGGGACGCCGTAGCCATGGTTCGGTTCCAGATCGAGCTGGAAAACCGTCTGGCTTCCGGCGAACAGCTGACCGAGCTGACCGTGGACGAGATCCTGCACAAGTACCGCAGCGCGGACGACAAGTTCCTTGTGGAAAGCTTTGGTACCATTGCAGCCTACGGCGGCAACGCAGCCATGATGCACTACCACGCCACCCCGGAGGATCACGCCGTCTTGCAGCGCAAGGGCTTTTTGCTGGTGGACAGCGGCGCTACCTACATGGACGGCACCACCGACATCACCCGCACCTACCCGCTGGGCGAGCTGACTGAGGACGAGCTGGAGGAAATCCGCTCTAAGGTACGCGAGGAGAACGCCGAGGCCGCCAAGGCGGCTGAGGAACGCGCCCGCGCGGCTGAGGAGAAGCTGGACAAGGTAAAGAACCCCGCGGCGCACAAGGTCAATTTTCTGTTTGGCGAGGTGCGCGGACTGGTCGAGCGGCTCGAGCAGGCGCTCGAGGAGCTGCAGCAGACGGATGAGGCCGCCTGCGAGAAGTTTGCCGGCGTTATTGCGAAATGGCTGAGAGATCGGGGTGACAAGTTGGCATGAAGAAGCGGAGAGGCAAGCCGGCCGGCATGAATTATGCCGATGTACTGGAGCGCAAGCGCCTGATCCGGCAGGCCGTGCAGGATGAAGTTATCCTGCACGAGGTGAATATCTCCATGCAGCGTCACTTATGGCTGACGGCGGTTGCGCTGCACGAGGCGTACGGCTTCTCGGAAAAGCGGCTCGACAAGTTTTTTGACGCCTTTCAGGCGGCCGCGGATGAGCTGCAGAAAATGATCGACGAGGTGGATCAGGATTATGCATACGAGAAGCTGCGGCTGAGAGCAGAGGAAATTTCAAAGCGCGATATTGTTTTTTATGAGGATGTGATGAAATGAATGTGAAAAGAGCGGCGAAGCTGATGCAGATTGCAAGCTATTACGGCGAGGAAAAGCAGGTCTGCAAGCTGATGGAAGAACTGGGCGAGGCTACGAGCGCGGCAAGTGAGGTGCTGATGCTGCTCAGCTATCACGAGCAGGGCGGCAAGAAACGAGATTTGACCGCGAGACTCGAACACCTTGCCGGAGAACTCGCCGATGTGGTGAACGTGACCGAGCAGATCATTCAGTTGTTTGGACTGGAAACTGATTTTAAGGTGGCGCGGCACGCGGGTATCCAGAAAACACTCAAGCGGATTCGGGAGGAATTGAGTAATGCGCAGCCCGACAGAGACGGCACACCTGGTTGATTCGCATTACAGCCGGTCGTTTGGACGGCCGCCGGATAATGAAATGCGTGAGTTTATTCGGAATGCTGCCGAGCATGGTTTGACGGCGGACGAGCTGATCAACTGCATGACGGCGGCTGTGGTTACTTATGGGTTTGGTGCCTATGAGCGCGATTATCGAAAGGTTTTCGTGGCTGAGGCGCGGGAGATTTGGAAGATGAAAAACGGAAAAGAGAAAGCCAGCCTGTGAAGGGCTGGCTTGATCTGGCTTTACATTTTATATGTTCATTTGCAGATGCATGAGTCGAAATGGACGGAGGATTTTTATGTTATATCAAAAACAGGAGTGCAACGGTGCGCTCTATCAGATGTGTTTATATTCCATGGGCACGATGCCGGGCATGTCGCCCAGGCAGAGGGCGGGCAGACGGCGGACAACCGAGAAGGCCAAGCAGGAGATCAACCGGCGGCAGCGCAAGTGGCGGCTGATGCAGCTGATCAACGCGAATTTTGTGAGCGGCCGGGATCTGTTTGTGTGCCTGACGTATGCGCCGGAGGCAAGCCGCGCGCGGGCTTTGGAGAAATTTCACGCGAAGATGAAAAAGGCGTATGCCAAGATTGGCCTTACCTACAAATACATAGCGGTAACGGAAGAACATGACATGGACGGTGAGCCGGTGCGGCTGCACCATCACCTGATCCTCAGTGGCGCGCACGGCGTGCAGCTGGCCGAGGTGGTGCGCGAGTGCTGGCCGCATGGTCTGGCCGATGTGCGGACTCTGCGCGAGGGCGCGGACTTTTTTGAGGACACCGCCATCTATCTACTCAAGGAGGACAGCCACAAGGGCAAGGGCGCCCGCCGGTACTCCACCAGCCGCAATTTGACCCCGCCTGCAGAGCCGGTGCGGCTCAGACTGGGCGAGGAGGAGGAGGCCGAAGTGCCGCCCGGCGTGAAGATCATCGAACATGTGCAGACCGCGAATGAGTTCGGCCGCTATGAGGTTATGGTCGGCCGCATTTACAACCAGGCGGCGTTTAGCGCATGGTGGCAGATACAGCGGCGCAGGGCTGCTCCCGATCCGTGGGAACGGCTGCGCAGGAGACGGCAAAGAAAAGTTTAAGATATCGGCGGCCGGGTCCGCCTGACAGCCTTGTAGGGGGTCTAACAATTCCCCCGCGGTTTGTCGGAGAGGTTCGGACGAATGAATACAGGGCGTAATCACATTACTGTTTGTACTCTCTCAAAGGATGGAGCGCGCGGAAGCGCGTAACGGTGACGAGCGCAAGGCGGGAGGCCGATGCGGCAGGAGGTGTATCTGGTGACAAAAGACAGATTGCGGCAGATTGAAAGTCTGGTCTGTGAACTGGAAGAAGAAAGAGAACGGTTTGCGCGGGAGGCGCGGCACCACAAGCGGATCGAGGAAACGTACGGCGTCGGCTGTCTGTTTGGCCGGGATGCACTGGACGCGGCACGCGATCGGCTGCAGGCCATTGAGGCCGAGTGCCAGGATGAGCGCGACACGGTGCGGCAGTGGATCGACAGCGTTTCCGACTCCATGACCCGGCGCGCCCTGCGGCTGCGGTACCTGGACGGCAAAAGCTGGAGCGAGTGCGCCCGCCGGATGGGGTATGCCGATGAGAGCGGGCCGCGCAAGCTCGTGGAGCGATACCTGCGGATTGGGTGACGCGCATGCACCCTGTCCGCTTTGCTGTGCCCTGCGGTGTAAAAATAGGGCATGCCTCAACGTGCAGGAGCGGAAAAACGACGGAAACGTAAAAATAAAGTCGGTTTTACGTTATATTTACAAGTGTAAAGGCAAGTTAAGAATGTAAACTTTACAAACTATCAACAGGAGTGTGGACAAAATGAAAATTGGCTATGTGCGTGTGTCAACGGTCGAGCAGAACGAGGCGCGGCAGGTGGAGGCACTGCAGAAACATGATATCGAGCGTTGGTACATTGAGAAGATCAGCGGCAAAAATCTGGATCGCCCCAAGCTGCAGGAGATGCTCGATTTTGCGCGTGAGGGCGATACCGTGTATGTGCTCGACTGGTCGCGTATCAGCCGCAGTACGAAGGACCTGCTGGAACTGGTTGATCGGCTCGGCGCGAAGGGCGTGCACCTGTACAGCCTGAAAGAAAACTTTGACACCTCGACACCGCACGGACGTATGATGCTGACCATCCTCGGCGCAATCAACGAATTTGAACGAGCAAACATGCTCGAACGTCAGAGGGAAGGCGTTGCGATTGCTAAGCGCGAGGGCAAGTACAAGGGGAGGAAAAAGACGGAAATTGCGGATATGGCGGCCGTGTATCACGACTGGGTGACACGGCACAAGAGCAAGGCAACGATCGCACGGGAAAACGGGATCAGCAGGCCGACACTGGATCGGCTGCTGAAAGAGTACGATCGGGAGGTTGTTGCGAAATCGAATAGCTGAAAACACAAGCGCTTAGGCGGGCTGTATGGCTCGGCTGAGCGCTTTTTTGCTGTCGGAACAAAGTTGTCCGTTTTGTCCGATTTTCCCGATTATACTTAGGTTTAGCGGGAACGGGACAAAACGGACGGTCCGTTGCACTCGTTTTATCCGCGCTCGGCGCGGGTAAGAGGTTAGCGGCCTACTGGCTGTCCGAAATTCCCAATTATACTTGTATTCAGCAAAGACAGACACGCGTGGGAGGTGATTGAATGCAGCAGCGCGGGAGTAAGTATGACCAGAAGTTCAAAGAGGAGGCGCTTGCGCTCGTGGCGAGCGGCGTCTCGATCACAAATGCCGCCTGCCGGCTGCGCATTCCGAAATCGACGCTCGCGGACTGGGTGCACACCCAGAACGAGGGAGACGAGGACGGTATTGCCGCCCGGCGCGAGATCCGCCGCACGCAGATCAAGCGGTGCAACAAGGTCGTGGACGATGTTGTTCGCTCGCTCGGCCGCAAGGCTGCCGCGACGCTCAGCGAGATGAAGGATCTGGACGAAGGGCTTGCGATTGTCCGCAAGGCTGCGAAGGACGGCTGTATCTCGCTGGATCCGGCTCAGGTCGAGCTGCTCGGCAAGATCGTGACGAACTACACCGGCACTACTCTGCGCGAGCTGTCCGGCACGCTCAAGGATATGATGGAGCGGCAGGAAGCGCTTGAGGCGCATTTGAACGAGGGCGAGAGCGCAGGCGCGCAGATCACGTTCGCGTCTCCGGATGAGGAGGCGTTTGCAGAGTGAATTGGCTGACGTTTTCCAGTCCTTACCCCAAACAGAAGGAATTTCTGCTCAGTCGGGCACGGTACATCGCTTACGGCGGCGCGCGCGGCGGCGGCAAGAGCTACGTCGCACGCATGAAAGCCGAGCTGCTATGCCTGCGCTATGACGGCATTCAGGTGCTTTTTATGCGCCGGACGTACCCGGAACTGAAAGAAAACCATCTGCTGCCCGCGATGCGCGAACTGAACGGCGTTGCCAAGTACAACGGCACGGACAAGGCGTTTATCTTTCCCAACGGGGCACGGCTCAAGTTCGGCTACTGCCGGCATGACAGTGACCTGCTGCAGTATCAGGGTCAGGCGTATGACGTTATCTTTCTGGAGGAGTGTACGCAGTTCCCAGAGAACGTGTTTACCACTATGACGGAATCCAACCGTTCTTCCGGCCTGATGGCGGAGCACTTCCCGCCGAGGATGTACTTCACCTGCAACCCCGGCGGTGTGGGGCACGCCTGGTTCAAGCGGCTGTTTATCGACCGCGAATACAAAAAGACCGAGAAGCCGGAGCACTACGTCTTTATTCAGGCGAATGTGTATGACAACAAGGCACTGATGCGCAACAGTCCGGACTATGTGAACGCGCTCGAAAATCTGCCCGAGGACCGCAAGCGGGCGATGCTGTACGGTGACTGGGACGTATTCGAGGGACAGTATTTCCCCGAGTTCCGGCGCGAGACGCACGTCTGCGAGGCGTTCCCGATACCCGACCACTGGACGCGGTACAAGGCGCTTGACTACGGCTTTGATATGCTGGCTGTCGGCTGGTTCGCCGTGGACGAACAGGGCACCGCGTATCTGTACAAGGAATACTGCGAGGGCAAGGATTTGGGTGAAGGTCACGACGGACTGATTTTGTCGGACGCGGCTAACGCTATTTTGGAGCGCTCGGACGAGGTGGAACGCGATGCGATCACCTTTGCACCGCCTGACCTCTGGAACCGGAGACAGGACACCGGACGCAGCGCGGCAGACCGCTTTGCGGAATGCGGTGTGTTTATGGAGAAAGCAAAGAACGACCGCGTACTCGGATGGCTTGATCTCAAGGAGTATCTGAAGGTCCGGAAGGACACCGGCAAGCCGAGTTTGATGATCTTCTCCAACTGCACGCAGACCATCAAGAGTCTGCCGATGCTGCTGCACGATGAGAAGCACCCGGATGATGTGGCAAACGATCCGCACGAGTACACCCACCCGGCGGACATGCCGCGGGACTTTGTGGCAGGCCGTCCGATCGCGGCCAGCGAACCGAAGGAGTTTAACGAACTGACTACTGAGGAGGAAATGGGAAATGTATTTAGCTATTAGCGCCGTTGCGGCGATGTGTGCTTTTCTGGCTGCTGTGCAGACCCGAAACGCCAAGCGCTTGGGCGAGGATTTGCGGCAAAAGACCGTGGAAGCGGAATCCTTTCAGCTAACTGCGCGGACGATGGAAGAGCGCTTGCATACTGAGGAAGCGGCACGCACGCAGCTTGCGGACCGCATTACCAGGGTGGAAACCGCCCTGCGGGAGAGTGAGGACACGGCCTGCCGTCTGCGGCAGGAGCTGCAGACCGAGCGCAGGAAGTACAAGGAGCTGCAGGGAGAATTGGATCTCGCCAAGGATGCACACGATGCCGCTATCGGCACGATGTGGAGCGCCCGCAACGAGGTGGACGGCCTCAAGCAGGAGCGCCGCAAGCTGAACGAGGCGCTCATCACCGAGCGGGAGAGTGCCGAGCACTGGAAAGAGGAATTTCTCAAGGAACAGGCGTACCGGCTGAGTACCGAGGGTCGCATTATGCGTGAGGTGAACAATCTGCTCCGCTATGACGGCACCGCCCACGGGCAGGAGGATTTGAGCGATGAATGAGCAGAAAATCACGCTCACGGCTGACAGGATACAGGCCGAGTACGAGAAGGGTGTGCAGTACAACACCGGCATTGGGTTGTACGAGAACGTCAAGCAGTGCGAGAACTTTGTGGAGGGCAAGCAGTGGGAAGGACTGAAATCCAAGAATCTGCGCCCGATCACGATGAATGTACTGGATCCGATTGTACATTACAAGGTGGCGCAGATCGTTTCCAATGACGTGGATCAGGAGGTTGAGCCGTTCCTTCCGGACGAGCAGGCCGAGTATGCGGCGAAAATCCTTGAGCAGAGCATTGATCGTGTGGTTGAGCGCACCAAGCTGAAAAGTAAGCACCACATGGTACTGCGTGACGCCTGCGTGGACGGTGACGCGGCACTGTATTTTTACTTTGACGCAAGCAAACAGTCCGGTTTGGGCGGTGTGCAGGGCGAAATCTGTGCCGAACAGGTGATGAACACGAACATTCTGTTCGGCAATCCGAGCAATTCCAACGTGCAGGAGCAGCCGTACCTTATCATTGTGCGGCGCAGACCGGTTTCTGAAATCCGCAAGGACGCGAAGCGGCTCGGCTGTGCCGAGTGGGAGACCATTGAGGGCGAGTCCGACGGCCTGTACAAGGGCGATGACGAGCAGAATAACAGCGACAGTCTCGGCAACGAGCTTGTGCGGTTCTGGAAGTCTGAGGACGGCAGGGTACACTACTGCCGCTCCTGCGGGCGCGTGATGATCGAGCAGGATGTGGCAACCGAAATGACGCTGTATCCGGTGGCTTATCTCAGCTGGAAGCCGAGAAAGAACTGCTATCACGGCGTGATGGAGATCAAACCGCTCATCAACACGCAGATTGAGATCAACAAGCAATGGACGGCACTTGCGCTCATGCTGCGCAACAACGCCATGCCGAAACTTGTTTACAACCGGAACAAGTTCCCCAAGGGTTGGGACCCGGACGCGACGTCTATCGGCGTCACCGGAGATGTGAAGGACGCACTGACCGGCGTTGCAGGCTCGATGCCCATTCCGACCGAGGCCACGGGCATTACGTCCGCCATGACGGACGCGCTCAAGAGTGTTGCCGGTGCGAATGACGCCGCGCTCGGCAACGTCAAGAATCCGGAGAACAGCAGTGCAATCGTAGCGGTGCAGACCGCGAACGCTGCGCCGCTTGCGCTGACCAAGATCGCATATTACCAGTTTGTCGAGGACTACGAGCGGGTGCTCATCGACATGATGCATGCCTATTACGGTATGCGTCAGGTCAAGATCACTGACGAGATGACAGACGAGACCGGCGAGACGCAGGAGCAGACGCTTGTGGAGATGTATGACTTCTCAAGCCTGCCGGTGGAGGCGCTGGATCTCAATATTCATATCGGCGAGGCAAGCTACTGGTCGAGGATTCTGCAGGTATCCACGCTTAACAATCTGCAGACGGCGGGTGTTATGCCCAATATGGTTGAGTTCCTTTCTCGTATGCCGGAAGGCTCGGTTAAGGATCAGGAAGGACTTGTGGAGGCTGCAAAGCGCGTGCAGCAGCAGGCAAGCATGCAGCAGGCATTACAGCAAGGAGGTTTGATGAATGGATAACACGAATGAGAGCAAGGCGGAACGCTTTGTAAGGCTGGCAGAGCCGCGCGTGAACCGTGCGTGCAAGGCCATCAGCATGATCGGCCATCTGGCGGCAAGCTCGTATGAGTACACCGAGAAGCAGGTTGAGGCCATGTTCGGTGCGATGCAGGAGGAGCTGAACACGCAGAAGGCGAAGTTCACCAAGGGGACGGACCGGAAGTTTCGGTTTTGAGGGAGGTACGGCATGAAAAAGTTATTTATTTCTCAGCCGATGAAGGACAAGACCAACGATGAGATTGAACGCGCGCGTGAGCGTGCTATCCGCGAAGCGACTGAATATATTGGTGAGCCTGTCGAAATCATCGACTCCTTTTTTAAGGGTGCACCGCACGACGCAAAGCCACTTTGGTTTCTGGCTGAGTCTATCCGGCTTATGGCAGATGCGGATCTCGTTTATTTCGCCAAGGGTTGGGAGGACGCACGCGGCTGCATGATTGAGCACGAATGTGCTGTGCAGTACGGTGTTCCGATTCTCGAACCTGATTATTGATTTTTCTGTTCCGGCGTTCGGACGGGCGGGAGCTGACCTCACCCGCCCCATTGATTCCCCTTATTTCTTTCTGATGGCGGGCACCCTCGTTCGGGTCGAGGGCGTCCGTCCGAGCGCCGGAATACGATATTTTCCTGCACTGCGGCGGGCGTGGGCGTTTTTGCCATATCACCCTCGTCCGGGTTCACCTCTTTTGATGTAGCGTTATGAAAACGGGTGGGTGCACTGCTTACGGAACGGCGGTGCGTCCGCCGGAGTGCAGGAACACACGATAAACACACGGCAATGAGACGAAAGTCTTTTGCATATAGGAGGATTGTCTAAATGGATTGGAAAACCAGCAATCACATGGACGGAAGCGAGATCCGTGACAGTATCGGTTTACAGTATTTTGCCGAGGACGGCAATACATCCGACACCGGCGCGGACATGGACGGTTTTAACGGCGACGATTTTCTCGCGGCGCTTGAAGGCAATGACGATCTGGAAAACCAGCAGACCGCCGCCGAGGGCGCAGAGAAGACCGTGCAGGACGGCGCGGAAGACCAGCGCGCCGAAGAGCAGCAGGAAGAACCGGAGGAACAGCCGCCAGAGGGCGGCGAAGTACCGCCGGAGACGGTGGAACAGCCGGTGCAGACCGTGCCGCTCGTCTACAACGGACAGCAGATCCTGCTGCCGGCAGACGCAGTGCAGGCGCTGACCGGTGCACTCGGCGCGAACCCGGTCGAACTACTCCAGAAGGGCATGAATTATGACCGCAAGGCCGAGCGTGAAATGCGCGTACTGGATCAGTACGCTGAGGCCGCTGGCATGAACCGGCAGCAGTACCTGGAACAGCTGGAGGGCGCTCGCAATGAGCAGC
>ERZ833515.1575-NODE-1575-length-15286-cov-5.852669_pt1 | contig 15286 bp, 19 predicted proteins | sample MGYA00519949_ERZ833515 | MGnify/ENA primary metagenome ERZ833515 (study PRJEB31850, sample SAMEA3708741) | human gut metagenome | biome: human gut; feature: human-associated habitat; material: faeces | place: China | collected 2014 ...
CCGCTTCGGCTTCCACTTTCTTGCGTTGAATTTCTTCCTGACGCTGGTTCAGCACCAGTTCGCGTTGTTTCAACTTGTTCTCCGCTTGCTGAATTTTCTGGTTGCGGATGGCTACTTCTTTCTCCAAGTCTGCCTTTTTGTTCAGGAACTTTTCCTTTACTTCGAGCAGCTTATTCTTCTTAATCACTTCCGCTTCCGCTTCCGCATCTCTCAGGATACCGTCGTATTTGTTTTTCAGCCCGTGCTTGAAGAACAAGTACGAGGCAAACCCTCCGACAATGAAGCAGGCAATGGATAATACTATTGTAACTACTGTCATTTTATTAATTTGTTTTTAGTATATAAATAAAAAAGCACTGCATAAAAGCTTGCTTTGATGAAGGGCAAACTTTTGTACAGTGCGCGAATTTCTCTCTTTTACCGACCCGACGGAGGGATTGCAGCTTATTGTTCCTTGAAATAGGTCTCCAATACCTCTGTCAGTTCCTTTATTTTAGCTGTATAGGGTTCAGTATCATTACGGTCCTTCAACTGAAGGTTTTCTAAAGCGAACTGATAGGCCACCATGGCTATAATTCTCTCTAGAGACACATTCTGATAATGCTCCCGATACGCATTGAGCCTGATATCTACCTGCTTAGCGGCTTCTCTTACCATTTCCTCGTCCTCACGGTTGATTGTGAGAGGGTAGGAGGCTCCTGCCATCTGCAGGTTTATCTTTATCTTATCGTTCATACATCCTCTTCTCTTTATTCATTCAACAAAGCGATGCATTTATCGACTTCACGCACTAATTTGGACAATCGCAGTTTCGTCTCTTTCACGTCACTGCCGTTAAGGCTGATTGTCGTAGCTGTTTTTAGGTTCGTGTAGTTAAGTTCCAGTTCCCGGTATTCAGCTTGTACCTTCCCGTATTCCTCCTCTTTGGCTTCAAGAAGTTGCTTTAGCTCAGCATTTTCGCGTTTTAATTCATCGTGCAGATAGATTAAATGCCGCAGTCTGGCTTCAAAGGTACTTAATAGCTTCTTTTCTTCGTCTGTCATCACTACACCAAAATTGTACACAAAAATACGATTTACTTGGAGATTACAAAAACTTTTCGGAGAAAATGTGTTGTAGAAGTGCCGAAATAACCGAAATGGCCTATGAAAGCTTGGTTTCGGGGGATTGAAAAGGGGCGGACTGTTTATCAAAAGATAGGATATGTGGATAGGTGTGGGACTATTGGTTTTCTGCAAGGATTCTCTTCCTTTCTTTTCAAACGCTTAGTATTTCTGTTGCTAACTATTAATCGTCCGACAGTTGTTGAATTATCGTCCAACAACTGTCGGACGATAATTAGACATATGTCGGACGATAATAAAACGGTTATCGGACGATTAACAGTTAGTAAGGCAGGAATTACTTTTTGCTGTTTTCGGAACTACTGCTTGGGAATGATTGGAATAACCTACAGTAAAGGAGGATGCAAAGAAATAAATAAAATAATTTATATAATAGTTTGGTTTATAAAATAAACTAATTATATTTGCAACATCTTAGATTGTCAATCGGGGAATATGTGCTGAAATGAATAAGAATTTAACTGATTAAAGATTATGGAAGATAAGATATTTGATATGGGGAAGCAGAAGCCGGTTGCTGGAGTGGTACGGGATAGTTGGCAGCATCAGCTTTGGTGGATATTTACTGTACTAACGGTGATGTGTTTGTATTGGCTTTCCAATATCGTGTTGTGGGTTCCCTGGAGTCATAGCCCCCGGTTGGGTATGTTGCTGATGCTTACTGTAAACCCTCTTTTCTGGGGGATAGGCATTTATGCTTGCTTGTCTTGTGGGAGTAATGCCGGGAATCTGATGAAGAAGGCGTTGTTTGTATCATTGGTTGCTGTGGGAATATCTTTACTTTCGGATTTTCTGTTTTTTGCAGTATGCATGGAGTCAAAGGATGTATGGCATATCACTACTTTTTATGGTTATGCCTGGTTGGTGATACTGGCTTTGGGTGAGGCTTTCTTTTTGCGTAAAAGCTTGTTGGCCAGATGTTATGTGGTGACGGTGAGAGTACTGCTGGTTTTAGTGGGCATTCTACTGTGTTTATGGATTCTTCAGTATACTCTTGTTTAATTCTGAAAGGAGGGAATATGGAAACCTGGTTTGTGTATATGCTTACGGCCAATTGGCTACTGATGCTTTTCTTGATATTGAATGTATTTGATGTTGAATAATAAATCTATTGGTTATGAATGACAGAGTGTTGAATGAGAAGGAGAGTTTGGAACTCATTGCTCAAATGATACAGAATACGAAGTCCCGGATGACTCGGAATTCCGGAGCTCCTTTTCTGATATGGGGATATACGACCATAATAGTGTCGTTATCGGTTTGGTTTCTGTTGAAGGAAACGGGAAATTATCATTGGCAATGGCTGTGGTTTTTGTTGCCGGCTATTTCCCTGCCTTCTACTTTATGGATTGAGCACAAACAACCGAAGATGATTAAGACTTATATTGACCGTATTGTAGGATATGTATGGGCGGTATTCGGATTAGGGGGCTTTTTTGTTTCCTGGGTTTCCATCTTCTTCTGGAATATGTCTGTCCTTTTTGTCATATTACTGATGATGGGAATGGGGACGGCACTGACGGGACTGATTATAAAGATGAAGGTAGTGACAGTGTGCGGAGTGGTGGGAGCTTTGGCCTCTGTGGGGTGTATCTATGTACACGGTTTCGACCAAATACTGGTTTTTGCATCGGCTTTTGTTTTTATGATGGTGATACCGGGACATTACTTAAACGGAATGGCAAAGCAGGATAAATAAATATTTATTGATTATGGAAGACAAGAAACTGAACGAGAAAGAGAGTTTGGAACTCATCACTCAGATGATACAGAATACGCGTCGGAATTTGGACACAGGTAGCGGAAACATGTTTTTAGTGTGGGGATATGTGAGTGTATTGGTGACATTGACGGTGTTGGCGGGTGTGTACTTTACAAAGAATCCTCTCTGGATGTGGGGATTTTGGGGAATTCCCGTTATCGGGTATTTACTGACATTTCTTTTGATGCGTAAGCGTCAGAAGATGGTAAAATCTTACATTGACAAGATTTTAGTTCAGGTTTGGAGGATGTTTGGACTGATTTGTATGATATTTGTATTGATGGCTACGGATCTTGAACGGTATGAGGTTATTCTTCCTATGGGGGCTATTGTCATGTCGATGGGAAGTATCATTACGGGTTGCATCATTCGTTATACTACATTTTTTATCTTTCCGGCTATGGGGCTTATGTGGGGTATGAAGAGTTTCTTTGATGCACTGAATTCCGGAACGTCATACGTGTCTTTGGTTTGGTTTACCGGTGTGGTGGTCTTTGCCATGATTGTTCCGGGGCATATTTTGAACTATAAAGCCCGGAAAGAAGTTCACAACAGAAAGTGAGGTATAAGATGAAGACAATAAATAATGTTTTGGACAGATTTCTGCTCTCCTGGAAATTTATGGTATGGATGATTGTTTTGCTATTCATTTTATTTCCGGTTGCAATAAAAGAAGTTCAATGGGAATCTGTTGGAAATATGGTATTCTATACGTTGGGACATGCTTTTATTGGGGCTTCCTTTGTTGGGAATATCTCTCTATGCATTGTTGAAAAATAAATGGAAGAATAAAATTTGATATGTTTAAAGAACTGAACCCTTTGCTCCACAGTGAACTGCGGCTTGCGGTGATGTCGTTGCTCATCAGTGTTGAGGAAGCGGATTTTGTCTATATCCGCCAACAAACGAAAGCTACGGCAGGAAACCTCAGTGTGCAGTTGGATAAGCTCAGCAAGGCGGGTTATGTGGAGATAACAAAAACTTTTAAAGGAAAAATGCCTTGTACACTTTGTAGGATTACTCCGCAGGGAGTGGATGCCTTTGAAGAATATATAGAGGCGTTGAAATCTTATCTGGCGGGAAAATTATGATTTCCTGAGAATTTGATGGGATTGATGGAAAATGGCAGTGTCTGATTAAAAACAATGAGAAATTATGAAAAGGAGTATTGTTTTATTTGTCCTCTTGTCTGCATTTGTAGTAGGCGTATGTATGGCCAATGCGGCTTGTGGAGCCTCATTGTCAAGAACTGAATCTGATGATGTGCTGGACGGCATTCAGAAAAAAATTGAACTGGCTATGAACAATTGCTTTGTTCAAAATACGGCGGCTCCGCTCGATAGTCTGTTTACAAAGCTGGACAAACTTGAAGATGGGAATGGTATGGTTCCGTACTGGAAGGCTTATATTACCTATTATAAAAGTGTTTTCTATTTGAAACTTGGAAAGAAGGAAGATAGTGGGAAAGCGATAAAGGAAGCCTCCGCTATTTTGGATGATATAGGGAACAAAACTTCTGAAACCTATGCCTTATTGGCGCTTGTGCAGAGTTTTTCCATTCAGTTTGCTTCGGGTATGGAGGCAGGAAGAATATCTGCTGGCATTCGGGAAAATGCCGGGAAGGCTTTGGAACTGGACTCTACCAATGTAAGAGGTTGGTATGTACTGGGCAGTAACGATTATTACACTCCGGCTAGTTTCGGTGGCGGGAAGAAGGTGGAATACTATTTGAAGAAAGCTACTTCATCTCCTGACAAGAATACAGATGATTCCAGCCTGCCTACCTGGGGAAGAGAATACGCCTATGCTCTCTTGATTCAATACTATATGCAGAATGATAGGACGGATGAGGCCAAAAATTGCTTGCTGATGGCAGAGAAGGAGTATCCGGACAGTTATTTCATCGGCGAATATAAAAGGAAACTGGACGAATAATTTATCATTCTTCTGGAATCACTGTGCATTTAATTGCCTCAAAGGTAGGAATCTTCAAAAAAAGGTTTCTACCTTTGTCTTTTCTTCAAGGAGTAATTTTTTGAATAGGTAGGAACTACAAACAATGAATTGATATGAGAATCTTGGTTACTTATGCCGTACAAGGCGAATTTACTGAATTGAAATTTCCCGGACTGATAGGGGAGGAAGAGGTGCAGATTGGTTATCTCCGTACCGGAGTGGGAAAGGTGAAATCGGCCTTTTATCTTTCTGAAGCGATAAACCATGCGCAACCTGACCTGGTGGTCAATGTAGGTACGGCAGGGGCTATCCGTCATCAGGTAGGAGATATTTTCGTATGCCGTCATTTTGTGGACCGTGATATGCAGAAGCTGGTGGAGCTTGGTATGGAGTATGAGATTGATTCAACGGATTTGTTGTCCCAAAAAGGATATTGTTTGCACTGGCCGGTAGGCGGTGTATGTAATACGGGGGATACTTTCCTGACAGAACTCTCGGATGTGGCCGGTGATGTTGTGGATATGGAAGCCTATGCCCAGGCTTTGGTATGCCGTGCCAAGAATGTTCCTTTCATTTCGGTGAAGTACGTGACGGATATTATCGGACAGAACTCCGTGAAACATTGGGAAGACAAGCTTGCCGATGCCCGGAAGGGATTGGGAGAATTCTTTGAGAAATTGGGAGGAGTTTGATTAATGTGCTAATATGCCAATGTGCTAATTGGCTGCGCTATGTGTATATTAGACTCTCACACCGCAGGTCATTGGCACATCAGCACATTAACCACATTAGCACATTAACCACATTAGCACATTCATTTATCTCAACGTCTTGAATGACAGTATATGCCAAGTCACCCCCACAGCGACAAGGAACAATACTATCTTTATTTCTGTTAGTGGAATCAGGAAGAAGATGCAGTAAACCATTGTTCCCCACATCAGCAGTAGGGAGATGATTTTGGCACGTAGAGGGATGGCTTTGTTCTCGCGGAAGCTGCGGATGTAGGGACCGAGGCATTTGTGGTTCAGCAACCATTGGTACAGTCTGGGTGAGCCTCTGAAATAGAGTGCTGCCGTGAGCAGCAGGAAAGGCGTAGTGGGCAGCAACGGCAGGAAGATGCCGATGATGCCGAGTGCCAAAGAAACTGTTCCCAAAATGATGTAGACGGTTTTCATGCGGCAAATGTAGGAAAAATAATAATATAGATAATATGTATGCGAATAAAGTAAAGAAGGTTGTTGCCGTCCACGACTTGTCGGGAGTCGGACGGGTGTCTCTGACGGTGGTCATTCCCATCCTTTCGTCTATGGGTTTCCAGGTGTGTCCGTTGCCTACAGCCGTATTGTCGAGCCATACCCAGTATCCGGAGTTCTCTTTTCTGGACCTGACGGATGAAATGCCGAAGATTATTTCCGAGTGGAAGAAGCTGGAAGTACAGTTTGATGCCTTTTATACCGGCTATCTGGGCTCTCCGCGGCAGATACATATTGTTTCTGACTTTATTGATGACTTCCGCCGACCGGACGGTCTGGTTGTGGTAGACCCGGTGTTGGGTGATAACGGACGGCTTTATGCGAATTTCCACGAGTCCATGATTGATGAAATGAAACACCTCATCACCAAGGCCGATGTCGTTACTCCCAATCTGACGGAGCTGTTCTATCTGCTGGGTATTCCTTATAAGGAGATGAATACGGATGAAGAGTTGAAGTCATACCTTCGCCAGCTTTCCGATTGTGGTCCCGAAGTGGTGATTATTACCAGTGTGCCCGTACGGGATGATAAGCATAAGACGTCTGTGTATGCCTATAACCGGAACGGTAACCGCTACTGGAAGGTTACGTGTCCTTACCTGCCGGCCCATTATCCCGGAACGGGGGATACGTTTACCAGTGTCATCACCGGAGCACTGTTGCAAGGCGACAGTTTGCCCATCGCCCTGGACCGTGCCACGCAGTTCATTCTGCAAGGTATCCGTGCTACTTTCGGATACGAGTACGACAACCGTGAAGGTATACAGCTTGAAAAGGTGTTGCATAATCTCGACATGCCGATTCAAATCTGCAGCTATGAATTAATTTAAACCAATCCCATCTTATGAAAAAGAAAATATTCCTGGCAGTGTTTCTCTGTTGCGGTATGTTTGCAGCAATGGCGCAGACTGCTGCCGACTCTCTTGCCATCGTTTCTGCCGACTGGCAGACTGAGCCCCTGCAAAAAGGGATGCTTTATAAAAAGGCAGTATTCAGTTCTTTGTATGGAGTTCCTCAGGAAGTGTCCATTTTTGAAATATCCCCGAAGCACTACCGTTTCGATGTGCTCGTCCACAATCCCAAGGAGGAGACCAGTGTAGCCGCCCGGCATGCAGGTGCGGTGGCGGCCATCAATGGTTCCTATTTTGATATGAAAGCCGGGAATTCCGTCTGCTATCTGCGTAAGGACGGGGGGGTGATAGATACTACCTCTATCGGGGTTCTGGCAACAGTGTCCAATGGAGCTGTGCTCATAAAGAAGGGCAGGCTGGAACTGATTCCCTGGAGCAAGCAGGAAGAAAAGGCATGTACTTTGAAAAAGGGTACTGTGCTGGCTTCCGGTCCTTTGATGCTGAAGGACGGGCAAGTGTGCGACTTGTCCGGGACTAACCGGAATTTTGTAAATACCAAGCATCCCCGCAGTGCTGTGGCGCTGACAAGAGAAGGAAAAATCCTGCTTATTGTCGTTGACGGACGTCGGAAGGGAAAAGCGGAAGGTATCAATATACCCGAGCTTGCCCATATGATTCGTATATTGGGCGGGGAGGATGCGCTGAATCTGGACGGTGGCGGTTCTTCTACGCTGTGGAGTGGGGCGTTGCCGGATAAGGGAATAGCCAATACCCCGAGTGGCAGTGCAGAGCGTAAGGTTGCCAATTCTCTTTGTGTGTACGAATAAGTTAGGGAAGTAAATGGATAAATCTTAAGTTTTTTGTAATTTTGCCGTCGCATCGAGGTGACATTAGATGCGGCAACTTATTATATTAATTAGCGTATTAACAATATGTACACAGTCATCAAACGCATGGAAGTGTCGGCTGCCCATAGCCTGAAACTTTCTTATCGCAGTAAGTGTGAGAATCTGCACGGTCACAACTGGATTATCACTGTCTATTGCCGTTCCAAAGAGCTGAATGCGGACGGAATGGTGGTAGACTTCAGTCACATCAAGCAGGTGGTAAAGGAACAGCTGGACCACCACAATCTTAATGAAGTGCTTTCCTTCAATCCCACAGCCGAGAACATAGCCCGTTGGATATGCGACCAGATACCCACTTGCTTCAAGGTAGAGGTGCAGGAGTCGGAATCAAACATTGCCGTCTATGAGGAAGATTAATGAGATATTCTACAGTTTGCAGGGAGAAGGATACCATACGGGTACTCCGGCTGTCTTTATCCGTTTTTCCGGTTGCAACCTGAAGTGCCCCTTCTGTGATACGCAGCATGAGGACGGCATACTGATGTCCGATGAAGATATCGTAACAGAAGTCAGTAAATACCCTGCCGCTACCGTGATACTGACCGGCGGAGAACCCTCCCTTTGGATTGACCGTGAATTTGTGGATTGTCTGCACCAGGCGGGAAAATATGTCTGCATTGAAACAAACGGTACCCGTCCGCTGCCGGATAATATAGACTGGGTGACCTGCTCTCCCAAGCAGGGGGCAAAGCTGGAAATTACGCGTATGAATGAAGTGAAGGTGGTATATGAAGGGCAGGATATTACTGTTTATGAGCAGTTGCCCGCCGGGCATTTCTTTCTTCAGCCTTGCTCTTGCAGCAATACGGTCGAAACGGTGGATTGTGTGATGAAGCATCCTAAGTGGAGGCTTAGTTTGCAGACACATAAGTTGATAGATATCCGGTAGGCTTTTATAAAACGAATAGTGGCTGTAAGCAATGCTTACAGCCATTATTCGTTCATGCACGGGAGGAGAGGCTCGAACTCCCGACACCCGGTTTTGGAGACCGGTGCTCTACCAACTGAGCTACTCCCGTGTTTGCGGCTGCAAAGGTAATGCAAACTTTCAAATATGCAAGTAACAGACGTACTTATTTTATAAAGAAAGTTGCTTACAACATCTGTAAGTCCTGATACATAATGCGATACGCTGCTGCTTTTTTTTCCAGTGCCAGCGGGTAGGCTCTCGAGGAAGAAGGCATCCGGTAGAGGCGCATCGGATGGTTTTCGAAAAGAAACTCTGTGAAGTCGCCTACCTTGGGCTTGTCGATGGAGAACTGCGTGCACAGCGTGTCCGTTGCCTTCTCGCCGGTGGTGACGATAGCCTTGCATTGCGGTATCCGGTGTAGCAGGGCAGGGACGTCCGTGGGTTGCACCACTTCCAGAAACTTATCCGAGGCGTTGTCTTGCAGGCGCCGTATGGCAGAGGCTGTGTCGAACAAGGCAATACCCTTTTCCTGCAGGAAACTGATGAGGCGTTCTTTGCAGAAAGCCTTCTTCGTTTTGTCTACAAAATAATCCTTGTCATTGAAGAAAAGGAATCCGGTAATCCTCCACATGTCATTGTTCCAGTTGGGGTAGTAAAACTCCATGGACCACCGCTTTTTCTGCGGAGGAAAGCTTCCCAGCATCAGCAGACGGGCGTTGCCGGGAAGGAAGGGTTCTAAAGGGTGTTGTTCTATTTCCATACTTTCCAATTTCATTGTTCTGCCTGCAAAAGTACGGAATATATCTTGGATATGCTATCCTGCAATGTCCTGATTGCTCATTCTGTCGGTGATTTGGAAGGGGAAATCAGGATATTCGTAGAGGCTGAACCGGGATTCTGTCTTGCCTTCCGTATAGTTCCAGATGGTGGCATATTCTTCGGCGTCTTCTCCCATGGCCTGCAGCTGGCGGAGGTAGGAGGCTATGGACTTGTTCTCTACGATATATATTTGTCCCAGCCGGTCTATTATAGGGCTGTGGTGCCGGGTGCCGTCATGGTCGAAACGCAGGATACGCTTGCCTTCGGGAGTGATGCCTACCATGTTGAAGGTCATGCTCTTGCCGATGGCGGGCAGGTTGAGCACACTGCGGTCGGTGGCGAGGAAAGGCAGGTGGTGCGTTTTCAGGAAACGCCGGATGCAGGCTGCCGGGTCATGGACGGTTCCAAGCAGTACGGACAGATTATGGGCATCTTCCTTGGTCAGCTTCCCGAAGCGCTTTTCTTCCCGTTGCTCTTGTACGGAACGACTGTTGGGGGTAAACACGGCATTGTTTTCTTCAAAACCTTTCACGGAGAAGGTGTAGTAGCAAACCACTCCCAACTGATTGAGCACTTGGCGCAGGCGGGTGGTATGCCCCCGGCGGGAGGCAGCTACGTTGTATACCAGTTGGTTGTCAATGAGCCAGCCTGCCGCCAGCAGTTTGCGTATTCCTTCGGCAGCTTCCGGAGTGACTTCGAGCGGGGTCTGGAAATGTGTCTGGATAATGAACTGGCGGATGCCGATGGTAGACGCCTTTTCCTTGAATTCCCTTAGAATCTCCACCAGCCCGTCATTGATGCGCATGGGCAGGTAGGCGGGGAGGCGTGAGCCAAGGCGTACGCGTTGCAGTTCTGCATACTTTTCTCCTTCGGGTCGTTCCTGATTGGCTTTCCGCTTGCGGACTGCCATGCGGTAGACGGCATCCAGAATATTGCCCAGCGTCTTGTTCTGGCTCATCAGTGCGTCACCGCCGGTGATGAGAATGTCACGCAGTTGCGTGTCTTCCTCAAAATAGGCCATCAGCCGGCGCAGCTTCTTTTCCCATGTCTCCTTGGGACGCAGGGTGTCAAACTCAAAATTGAGCCGTTTGCTTTGAAAGTCGTACATACGCTGACAAGATGCGCAGAGCCCTCCGCAGGCGCGTCCCATGGTGTCGGGGATGAGGATGGCCACTTCCGGATAACGGCGGTGGATGTTATGCCCGTCGGGCAGCAGCCAGCCGGCGGCGTTGGGTTTACCTGGTTCTACGATATCCTCCCGTTCCCAGGCACGTATCTGTCCGTAGGTTTCCACCAGTTGGGGTGAATAGAGTATATAGCTGCGCAGGGCCTCGTCGTCGTATCCGCTGCCGGTGCAGTTCAGCAGTGACAGATAATAGGGGGTGGCGAAGAAAGGCATTCCCTTCTTGCGGGCTTTTGAGAGCAGGTACATGGTTTCGGCAGAAAGGGAGTTGCCGAGAAGACGGTTTAGCTCCGTAGGGCTTTTGACGGCCATGGCAAGATGGAAACGGAAGTCATTCCACCATTCGCTGACGAGGTTGAACTTCTCCTCGTAGCTGAGTCCCTCTTCGAAATGGAAGCGGGAAGCAGGGTTCTTGCGGTGCTCAATCTTCTGCACCAGTGCATGCAGGATGCGTTCCTTGTTCTTTGCACGGATATGCTGCACGTCTTCATCCAGTCCGCTGGGCCAGCGTTCGGTCAGGGTTTTGATTTTCTGTGCGGAGGGGAGGGCGGGGGCTGGCTGGTGGAGGCGTTTGAACTGCTGGAACAAGTCGATGAACAGGTCCGTCTCCGTTTCCTCTTCCCATTGTCCCGTGAGGAAGGAATGCAGCATTGATAAAGTTGATATGGGCAGCTGTTCTCCGATGGAGAGTTCGTGTACTTCCTGCCCGTCAAATTCAATCAAGAGTCGAATTTGCTTACCTGCCTCGCTGTCCACTTCCGGATGTCCGGCAATGTACTCCGCCAGATTGGCTTTGAAGGCTTCCGCATCGTCGCTTTGAACGGCGATGCTGACCAATTCAGGGAGTTCGTGCCGATAAAGTTGTTCCAGTTGTGATAGAGTGAGTGCAAGCATTTTCTTTTGTTTCATAAGCGGTTGTTTTTTTGAAGTTAATATTTATGATGGTTGACGCGGGGTGCGTCCTTGTGTTCCGTGAGGGGAAAATGATTTCATTTGCTAAAAATAACAAAAAAAAGCGGGAAATTTCTTTCCCGCCTTCTTGTTTCTAAAGTTCTTTAGAATTCTTTTTCTTTTATTTCTCTTCGTTGGCTTTCTGTTTCGGTTCCTTTTTAGCCAGCATCACTACGTTGTAAACGTACTCGGTCATCCATTGTTCCGAATATCCCAGACGCTCTTTGTACTGGCGTACTGCCGCTGCCGTCTTGTGTACATCGTCCTTTTTCCATACGGTTTTAGTACAGACGTCGTGTACGGTTTTTTCGGTCATGCTGCGCAGTGCTCCCTTGAAGATGGAAGGCATGCGGAATTTCCATTGCATCAGGTTTCCCATCAGCATCATCAAGTCATTGGAGAAGCCTTGATACATAAAGAGATAACCTTGTACGTCGTTCTGCGTACGGCAATGCTTCTTGACGGAAGTGTCAATTTCCTTGAAGAAGTTTTCACTGATGCCGTAGTCCTGCATCAGCATCTTGCGCGAAGCGGCCTTTTCTGCTTGTCCCAGGCGGCCTCCCTGTGTGGGGATTTTGAACAGACGCTTGAAGTTGGCTACATCCGGCACAAAGCGGATATTGGTGATGCCCAGGTTGGCGGCTATTACAGACTGGAAATAGACGCGTGTCAGTGACACGAAGTCTTCCACATTCTTCGAAGATACTTCTCCGGTATTCTTGTTGAATAGTTTGGCAAATAAACTCATATCAAATTACGAATTACTGATTACAAATTACAAGACCGCGGGTCATCCGGCGGTTCCGGCTGCAAAAGTACGAAATAAGTTGGTTATCACCAGCACTCTATGTCTTTTTCTACCTCTTTCAGGCGGTTCTTGGTGAAAACGGGGTCTTTGATACCGGCGCTTTTCTGTGCGCGGTAGTCTTCAAGCAGCCTGAAAGCGTATTTTCCGAGCAGGCTGATGGCGATAAGATTGCAGAGCGCCATGAGTCCCATAGTGACGTCGGCAAGGCTCCATGCCTGGTCGAGGGTGGCAACAGCACCGAACATGACCATGCCGCCTACCAGTATACGGTAGATGTTGAGCACCCATTTACGGCGGGTAAGGTAGCGCACATTGGCTTCTCCGTAATTTCCCAGAATGCTGCTGAATGCGAAGAAGAACAAGGCTACCGCAACGAAGATGGCTCCCGAAGGTCCTATCTCGTTGGTCAGTGCATGCTGGGTAAGCTGTACGCCGTTTGTGGAACCATCCAGTGGAGCACCGCTGAACAGAATGATGAAAGCGGTGCAGGTACATATAATCAGCGTATCGGTAAATACTCCCAGCGTCTGAATCAAGCCTTGCTTCACGGGGTGGCTGACGTGTGCGGTTGCCGCCACATTGGGAGCGGACCCCATACCGGCCTCGTTGCTGAACAGCCCGCGTTTGATGCCCTGCATCAGCGCCATGCCGACACCTCCTCCCAAAGCCTGCTCCCATCCGAAGGCGTGGCCGACAATGAGTGCCAGGACTCCCGGCAGCTCTTTGATGTTCAACAGAACGATGATAAGTGCCAGCGCAATGTATCCCAACGCCATGATGGGGACGATGATGCTGCTGACTTTGGCTATGCGCTGTACGCCTCCAAAGATGATTGTCAGCGTGAGTGCGGTGATGATGCCTCCCACAACGGCATGGTCGAACCCGAAAGCGCTTTCGAAAGCGGCACACAGTGTATTGCTCTGTACCGAGTTGAATGCAAATCCGAAGGTAATGGTGATAAGTACGGCAAACAGTGCCCCCATCCACGGCTGTTTCAGTCCCTTACGCATATAGTAGGCCGGGCCGCCGATAAAGGAGTCTTTGCCCTTTATCTTATACAATTGGGCCAGTGTAGACTCTACAAACGAGCTGGAAGCACCCAGGAGGGCAATCACCCACATCCAGAATACAGAACCAAATCCTCCTATACAAATCGCCGATGAAACCCCGACAATATTTCCCGTTCCCACACGGGATGCTGTTGAAACCATAAGTGCCTGAAAAGAGGAAATTGCCTTTTTATCCTCCGGCTTTTCCATTACGGATCCACAAGCTCTCTTAAATAATCTTACCTGCGGAAATCTTGTGCGGACTGTAAAATAGACTCCCGCACCAATCAGTAGAATGACCAGCAGCTTGCTGTACATAAAAGAACTGATTGCACCAATAATTGTTTGAAACATACCTTCTTTCCTTTCTCTGTTTGCTGTCCTGCCTGGGGCGCTGCAAAGTTTCTGGCCCAGCTTTCACCCGTTGGATCTGCTGGTGGGGCTGTGTTGCGGTGCTGGTCTGCGTCTGGCGGTGTACCTCAAAAGTAAAAACGCCAAGAAATATCGACATGGTTTGGAATATGGTTCGGCCCGCTGGGGAACCCGTGAGGATATTGCACCTTACGTTGATCCTGTATTTCAGAACAATGTGATTCTGACGAAAACGGAGAGCCTGACAATGAACAGCCGCCCCAAGGACCCAAAGACCGCCAGAAACAAAAATGTGCTGGTGATCGGCGGCTCCGGTTCCGGTAAGACCCGCTTCTGGCTAAAACCCAACCTGATGCAGATGCACAGTTCCTATGTGGTCACAGACCCGAAGGGAACCATTTTGGTGGAGTGCGGAAAAATGCTCCAAAGGGGCGCGCCCAAGCTGGGGAAAGACGGAAAGCCCATGAAGGACAAGCACGGAAAGGTAATCTATGAGCCATACCGGATTAAGGTGTTGAATACCATCAACTTCAAAAAAAGTATGCACTACAATCCTTTCTCGTACATTCACAGCGAAAAGGACATCTTGAAGCTGGTTACGACGCTGATTGCCAACACCAAAGGCGAAGGCAAGGCTGGCGACGATTTCTGGGTCAAAGCGGAGACGCTGTTGTACTGCGCGCTCATTGGCTATATCCACTATGAGGCTCCGGTGGAGGAGCAGAACTTCTCCACCCTCATTGAGTTCATCAATGCCATGGAGGTCAGGGAGGATGACGAGGAGTTCAAAAACCCCGTGGACCTGATGTTTGATGCACTGGAAGCCGAGAAGCCAAACCACTTTGCGGTGCGCCAGTATAAGAAATATAAGCTGGCTGCCGGAAAAACAGCCAAGTCGATTTTGATTTCCTGCGGCGCTCGCCTTGCCGTGTTCGACATTGCAGAGTTGCGTGAGGTCACGGCTTATGATGAGCTGGAGCTGGACACTCTGGGAGACAGGAAAACTGCCCTGTTCCTCATCATGAGTGATACGGACGATAGCTTTAACTTCCTAATCTCTATGTGCTACACCCAGCTGTTTAATCTGCTCTGCGAAAAGGCGGACGATGTGTATGGCGGCAGGCTTCCAGTCCATGTGCGCTGTCTCATTGATGAAGCCGCCAATATCGGGCAGATTCCTCGTCTGGAAAAGCTGGTGGCCACCATCCGAAGCCGTGAGATCTCCGCCTGTCTGGTGTTGCAGGCACAGAGTCAGCTCAAGGCGATCTATAAGGACAACGCGGATACCATCATCGGTAACATGGATACATCCATCTTCCTGGGCGGTAAAGAGCCGA
>ERZ833515.1591-NODE-1591-length-15161-cov-21.243877_pt1 | contig 15161 bp, 13 predicted proteins | sample MGYA00519949_ERZ833515 | MGnify/ENA primary metagenome ERZ833515 (study PRJEB31850, sample SAMEA3708741) | human gut metagenome | biome: human gut; feature: human-associated habitat; material: faeces | place: China | collected 2014 ...
AGTTGGAGTTGATGACGGCGTAGTCCTCGTCCTGCAGGACGTTGGGCACCTGAGCGGCCTCCACCTCGTCCACAGTAACGTTCAGGGGATTCTCCTCAATGTCGTTCTTGGTAGCGGTCAGGCCTGCGTCTGCCTTCAGCTTGAAGAAGCCGTTCTTCTCCAGCAGGGTCAGGGCGCGGGCCTCGTTGGTGGTATCGTTGGGCACAGCCACCTTGATCTTGTCCAGCTTAGCAGCGGCAGAGGATGCCACGCTGCCAGATGCAGCGGCGGAAGAAGCAGTGGAAGAAGAACCACCGCAGGCAGTCAGGGCAGCGGCTGCGGCTGCCACACCGGTAACTTTCAGAAAATCGCGACGAGTAATCATAGTTTTGTTCCCTCTCTATTGTTCTCTATTATGTACTGTGACCCGCACGGCACCTTTCCGCGCGCGGCCTTGAACGGATGAATGAAAAAAAGCCCCCGTCCTTACGAGCCTTAAACTCTGCAAGGACGGAGGCATGAACATACTTCCGTGGTACCACCTTGGTTCACTGTACCCTTACAGATACAGCCTCGATGCTGCGGCAGCGTGTGCTGCTTACAGCCGGACGCTGTAACGGGCGCATCCCGTTGCGGGCTTAGCACTCCTGCGCCTCGTCCGCACGGCTCCGAGACCATTTTCAGCTTCCTGTTTCCTGCCCTTTTCCACCGCCCGGGCTCTCTGGTAAGGATCAATGCGAAGGCCTACTCTTCTCTTCACAGCCATTTTTGTGATATTGACACTATAATAAACCCATCGGCGGCATTTGTCAACACCTTCAACGAAGTTTTTGGGTAGGGATATGGCTTCCGGCCTGCTGCCGCATCCGTTTTTTATGATACGCCCTTGTATGCGGCTGGTGCACATGATAAAATAGGGTATCATCTTTTGCAAGGAGAGCAGGCAATGAACAGCAGAGACCCTTTTCCCGATGAAGAGCTGCGCCGCCGCATCATGGATTTTATCATGGCCGCAGGGCAGACCCTGCTGGAAAACGGCGCAGAGGTGTTCCGGGTGGAGCAGACCATGGAGATCATGGCGCGCAGCTTCCATTTGCGGGAGTTCCACGTTTATGTGCTGACCAACGGCATTTTTGCCAGTGCCGGCACTGCCGAGATCAGCGAGGTGCGCAACGTACCGGTGCGCACCACCCATCTGGGGCGGGTAGCGGCGGTGAACGAGCTTTCCCGCCAGATCGCCCAGACAGGGATGACCTTGGACGAAGCCGAGAGCCGTCTGGTGCTGGCGCGGCAGCTGCCCTTCCCCAAAGACCATGTGCAGCTGCTGTCCGGGCTGTGCGGGGCGTTCTGCTTTGCCATGATGTTCGGTGGCAACCTGCGCAGTGCACTGGCAGCTGCCGGTGCGGGACTGGTGGCCAGCTGGTATCTGCTGTGGTGCGGACGGCACGAGGTGCCCGGCGGCTTTCAGAAGATCAGCACCGCCGCGCTGATCACGCTGGTGTGCATTCTGCTGTGCAATCTGCTGCACACCTCTGCCAGCCACGCCATCATCGGTACGCTGATGATCCTGACCCCGGGCATCGCCTTCACCATGGGCATCCGGGACTTTGTGCAGGGCGACTACCTTTCCGGCACCATCCGCATGATCGACGCTTTGCTCATTGCCGCCAGCATTGCCATCGGCACCGGTCTTGTGCTGCGGCTGTACACGGTACTTACGGGGGTGGTCGTGGTATGATGTCCCTTACAGCTGTACAGATCAGTGAGCTGACGGCGCAGTTTTTTCTGGCCGGGCTGGGCACGCTGAGTTTTGCCATCCTGTTTGCGTGCCCCCGGCGCTGCCTGCCTTACTGCGCACTGGTGGGCGCTGTGGGCTGGCTGTGGTACGAACTGCTGACCCTGCTGGGCGCAGACGCCGCCACGGCCTCGCTGCTGGCGGTCATTCCGCTTACCATCCTCACCCGCGTGTTTGCCATTACCCAAAAAACGCCGGTCACGGTGTTTTTGCTGTCCGGCATCTTTCCACTTGTGCCGGGCGCGGGCATCTACTACACGGCTTACTATTTTATCCAGAACGAAAACACCCTTGCTCTTGCCAAGGGCATCAGCACCTTTAAAATCGCCGTGGCGCTGGCTATCGGCATCAGTCTGGTGCTGTGCGTGCCGCTGCCGAAGAAGAAGTAAGACCCTCTCTCCGGCTCACTTCGTTTGCCTTTGCCGTCCTCGCCCTCTCAGGCGCTGCGCGCCAGCTCCCCCGAAAGGGGGAGCTGGCGAACGCAGTGAGACTGAGAGGGTTTGCAAAGCCGCAGGCTTTGATGGAAGGGGTTGCCCGCTGCCGAAAAAGCGGTGGAACTGACTATAAGCACAAAAAGGACGGCAGTTGTACGACTGCCGTCCTTTTTAATTCAGGTTTCGAGTTTTCTAAGCCAGCTCAAATTATTTGTGCATTTTGAGCGATGCCATAACAATAACTTCGCCCTTGCCGTTACCCAGATCATTGATGCCGAACGGACCTTCCATGGCAGGAGCAACGTCAAACAGGAAACCGCTGCTCTCAACAGTTGCGCCCGGCAGCTCAGCCTTGGTCAGAACCTTCTTGCTCATGGGAACGTCAATGGTAGCCTTGGTAAGGAGTTCATTGGAGCCCTGCATCAGATACTTAACAGTAACGGTTCTCATTTCTTCCGGTGCAACAGGCTTAACAGACATCACAACGCGGTTATTCTCGCTGATCTGGTTCTTGCCGTTGTCGATGATCTCGTAGCCGGGCAGAGTTTCCTTCAGATCGGTCTTGTAAACAAACTCAGCATCCGATGCAACGGTAATCGTCATAGTGGTGCTCAGCAGAGCGTTGTGCTCGATATCGAAGAAAGCAACCGTAACCTTCTTGCTGGTAGCGATCTTCTTCAGAGTAACAAGCACGCACTCCTTACCATCGATTTCCTTAATCTTCAGCTCGCCGGTGCTCTCCACAGTATAGCCCTGCGGGATCTGCTCAGCCTTAATCATGGAAACAGGAACAGTCTTGGCGTCCTTTTTAACAACAACAGAACCATCCTTGCCAGCAGTTGCGCCGTTGCAAATAAAGATGACCTTAACTTCCTTGGTCACTTCGGGAATCACAGGAGTATCAGGAGTATCAGCCTTGCAGCCAGCCATCATGCCAGCAGCCGCAACAGCCAGAGCAGCAGCGCCTGCACCCTTCAGGAACTGACGACGAGAGATATTAGACATAACAATCAACCTCACGATCTTTTATTTTCAGCTCCTACTACAAAACAGGAGCTTGTTCCTCTATAATATACCCCCCCCCGGTATCATTTTGTCAATACCTTTTTCCTTTTTTGTAAAAAGCTTTTTCCCATGATTTCAGGCTTTTTCTTGCAAGGCGTTGCGGCATCTGTTATACTTTTTATAATACGTTCCGTAAAAAGGAGTGATCTCTATGACCGCAATGGAACTTCTGACTACCCGCCGCACCTACCGCCGGTTTGTACAAAAGGCCGTGCCGCAGGATGTGGTGGACGATATCGTACAGGCCGTGCGGCTGTCCTCCTGCGGGGCAAACCGGCAAGCGGTGCGTCTGGTGCTGGTGCAAAGCCCGGAGATGGTAGCCAAGGTGCAGCCGCTGGTCAAGTGGGCTGGCTATCTGCCGCCGGAGCAGGGCACGCCCAAGGCGGACGAGCTGCCCACCTTTTATGCAGCCGTGGTGCAGGACACCGCCATCCCCGGCGACCTTGCCACCGACACCGGCATTGCGCTGGCTAACATGACCCTTGCCGCATGGGACAAGGGCGTGGGCAGCTGCATCATGGGCGCGATCAATAAGTCCGCCCTGACCGCACTGCTTGGCATTGAGGAGCCGCAGAAGCTGGCCTTTATGGTGGCTTTCGGTTACCCCACCCACAAAGCCTGCATCGTCCCCATGACCGAGCAGACCGGCGTAAAGTACTATCTGGACGAAAACCGCGACTACTGCGTGCCCAAGCGCAGCGCGGAGGAGCTTGCAAGAAGCTTGTAAAAGCCGGTTTATACTGCATATATTCATACATTTTCTCCGTTATTGCATAAATGTTTGCAAAATCGTTTCAATTTCACGGATTATTATGCACAAGTATTGACTTTTCGTTTTGTACAAACTATACTAAGTGCGTTCCCCGAAAGCGCGATGAATCGCATCCCATCGGGGCAAGGCAAACTATATTGCATAGATCGAGGAGTGTTTGAATATGAAAAAGATCTCTCGCCGCAGCTTTCTGGCTGCCGCTGCTGTTTCCGTTGCCGCTCTGGCTATGACTGCCTGCGGCGGTTCCGCAAGCTCTGCTGCTTCCTCTGTGGCAAGCTCTGCCGCTTCCTCCGAGGCTGCTTCTTCCGCTGCTGCTGAACTGACCACCGTGGAGGCTGGTAAGCTGACCATGGCCACCAACGCTACCTTTCCTCCGTACGAGATGACCACCGACTCCGGTGAGCTTGAGGGCATCGATGTGGACACTGCCAAGGCCATTGCTGAGAAGCTGGGTCTGGAGCTGCAGATCGATGACATGGACTTTGACGCCGCACTGCTCAGCGTGCAGCAGGGCAAGGCCGACATCGTGATGGCTGGCGTTACCGTGACCGACGAGCGCAAGGCTGTGATGGACTTCTCTGACAGCTACGCCACCGGCATCCAGTCCATCATCGTGCCCAACGATTCCGACATTGCTTCTCCCGATGATCTGGCCGGCAAGAAGATCGGTACCCAGCGCGGCACCACCGGCTACATCTACTGCTCCGATGACTTCGGCGAGGACTCTGTTGTGGCCTACGACAGCGGTCTGACTGCCGTGCAGGCACTGAACAACGGTCAGGTGGATGCAGTGGTCATCGACAACGCTCCCGCTACGGAGTACGTCGCTGCCAACCCCGGCCTGAAGGTGCTGGATACCAGCTACGCCGAGGAAGATTACGCCATCGGCATGGCAAAGGGCTCTGCTCTGGAGGACGCTGTCAACAAGGCTCTGGAGGAGCTGAAGGCTGACGGCACCCTGCAGGCCATCGTGGACAAGTACATCAACGCAAACTAAGCTGTGTACCCCGTATGATCCCCGTACCCGAGGAGGCGCCCCACGCAGGGGCACCTCTTTTTTTGGAAAAAAGTGGTTACAATTTATTGACAAACAGAAAGTGAGGATGTGAATGGCTGCGCAATACGAACTGCTCAAAGAGCTGCTCAACAGCGGCACAAAGCTAAGCTTTGGACAGGATTTCTTCTTCAAGTTTTATCAGGCCTTTCTCCTGAAGGACCGCTGGATGCAGTACATCAGCGGTGTGGGCACTACCCTGCTGGTCACCGCGCTGGCGCTGGCGCTGGGCGTGGTGCTGGGCAGCGTGGTGGCACTGGTGCGCGTGACCCACGACCAGCAGCGCCCCGGCCACAAAAATGCGGTGCTGGGCTTTTTTAACGCGGTGTGTCAGGTGTACACCACCATCATCCGCGGCACGCCTATGATGGTGCAGCTGCTGATCATGAGCATGGTCATTTTTGCCAACAGCCGCAACTTTACCATGGTGGGTGCGCTGACTTTGGGCATCAACTCCGGCGCGTATGTATCCGAGATCATCCGCGGCGGCCTGATGGCCGTGGACCCCGGCCAGATGGAAGCCGGGCGCAGCCTTGGCCTGAACTACATGACCACCATGGTGGTCATCATCATCCCGCAGGCCATCCGCGCGGTGCTGCCTGCACTGGGCAACGAGTTTATCATCCTGCTCAAGGATACTTCCCTGATCACCACCATCGGCGGCAAGGAGCTGCTGTATGCCGCACAGGGCATTATGAACCGCACCTACGAAGCCATGTTCCCCCTGCTGGGCGTTGCACTGATCTACCTGATCCTTGTTATGCTGTTTACATGGCTGTTGAGCAAGTTTGAGAGGAGGCTGGCACAAAGTGACCGATAAGATTTTGGAAGTACGCGGCCTGACCAAGACCTATGGCGGCGTAAAGAAGCGCGGCGCAAAAAAGGCCGACCCCACGCTGGACGTGCTGAAGGGCATCGACCTTGACATCTACCGCGGCGACGTGGTTTGCCTGATCGGCCCTTCCGGCTGCGGCAAGTCCACCTTTCTGCGCTGCCTGAACCGGTTGGAGACCCCCTCCTCCGGCTCTATCAAGTTTGAAGGGGTCGAGGTGGACGAAGCACACATCGACGCCGTGCGCCAGAAGATGGGCATGGTGTTCCAGCACTTCAACCTGTTCCCCCACCTGACCGTGAAAAAGAACCTTGAGCTGGCACCCAGTCTGCTGAAGCTGAAGGACAAGGACGCCATCTCTGCCCGCGCAGACGAGCTGCTGGCCCGCGTAGGTCTGGCCGACAAGGCCAACGCCTACCCCAAGAGCCTGTCCGGCGGTCAGCAGCAGCGCATTGCCATTGCCCGCGCACTGGCCATGGACCCGGACGTGATCCTGTTCGACGAGCCCACCAGCGCCCTTGACCCCGAGATGGTGGGCGAGGTGCTGGAGCTGATGAAGGAGCTGGCACACACCGGCATCACCATGCTGGTGGTCACCCACGAAATGGGCTTTGCCCGCGAGGTGTCCAACCGCGTAATCTTCATCGACGGCGGCCAGATCCAGGAGGACGAGCCCCCGCAGGAGCTGTTCTCCAACCCCAAGCATCCGCGTCTGAAAGCATTTTTGTCCAAGATGCTCTGATCTGCAAAACAAAAAAGGAACCGCCGCAGCGGTTCCTTTTTTTGTTTTATAAGGGCATCTCACAGGGTCTGGTCCGGGCCCTGGGCCTGCTGCTGGCTGGTGTACAGCATCATCAGGTGGTTGGCGCTTTCCTCCAGCTGGCTCTTGGCCTGCCGCAGGGCCGCTTCCTCGGTCTCGTTCATCTTCTCGGGCTTGTCCTTGCGCAGGCAGCGGCGCAGGTTGGCCACATCGGTCTTGATGCGGTTCTTTTCGTCGCGGTCCAGCTCCTTTTTGCACTTGGACAAGGCCTCGTCCACCTTGTAGGCCAGCACCTCGGCCTGGTTGTGCAGCTCCAGCCGCTCCTTGCGGCGGCTGTCCTCGGCCTCATAGGCCGCGGCATCCGCCATAGCGCGCTGGATCTCGTTTTCGGACAGGTTCGTGCTGCCGGTGATGGTGATGTTCTGCTCCCGGCCGGTGCCCAGATCCTTGGCCGACACCTTGACCACGCCGTTGACGTCGATGTCAAAGGTGACCTCGATCTGCGGCTTGGAGGAGAAACCGCCCCGGATGCCGTTGAGCTTGAACTTGCCCAGGCTCTTGTTGTCGCGGGCAAAGTGGCGCTCGCCCTGCAGCACGTTGATCTCCACGCTGGTCTGCATGGGGCGTGCCGTGGTAAAGATCTGGCTCTTGCGGGTGGGGATCATGCTGTTGCGGGTGATCAGCGGGGTGGCCACGCCGCCCAGCGTCTCAATGGACAGGGTCAGCGGGGTGACATCCATCAGCACCAGACCCTGTGCGGCGGCACCGGTAGCACCAGCCAGCTTGCCGCCGCCCTGCAGCAGACCGCCCTGCACGGCGGCACCCATGGCCACGCACTCGTCCGGGTTCAGGCTGTGGCTGGGCTCGCAGCCCAGCAGCTCCCGCACCTGGCGCTCCACGGCGGGCATGCGGGTGCTGCCGCCCACCAGCAGCACCTTGCCCAGCTGGCTGGCGGAGATCCCGGCATCCCGCAGGGCGTTCTGCACCGGGGTCACGGTACGGGCCAGCAGGTCACCGGTCATCATCTCGAACTGCGGGCGGGACAGCGACAGATCCAGATGGTGGGGGCCGTCCTTGCCCACCGCGATGAAGGGCAGGTTCAGCTGCGCGGAGGGTGCACTGGACAGCTCCTTCTTGGCCTTCTCCGCTTCCTCCTTCAGGCGGCCCATCGCAGCCGGATCGCGGGAGAGGTCGATGCGGTCGGACTTCTTGAACTCGGCCACAGCGTACTCCACGATGCGCTCGTCAAAGTCATCGCCGCCCAGATGGGTGTCGCCGCCGGTGGCCAGCACTGTAAAAGTGCCGTCCTCGATCTCGATGATGGACACGTCAAAGGTGCCGCCGCCTAGATCATACACCAGGATCTTCTGGGGTGCTTCGTTGTCCAGGCCGTAGGCCACAGCGGCAGCCGTCGGCTCGTTGATGATGCGCAGCACGTTCAGGCCCGCGATGCGTCCGGCGTCCTGGGTGGCCTTGCGCTGGCTGTCGTCGAAGTAGGCGGGCACCGTGATAACGGCCTCGGTCACCGGCTCGCCCAGATAGCTCTCGGCGTCGCGGCGGATCTTGGCCAGGATCATGGCGCTGATCTCCTGCGGGGTCAGGTCCTTGCCGTCGATGTGCACCCGGTAATCGCTGCCCATGTGGCGCTTGATGCTGGTCACGGTGCGGCCGGAGTTGGTGGCGATCTGCCGCTTGGCCGCGCCGCCCACCAGACGCTCGCCGTCTTTGGTAAAGGCCACCACGCTGGGGGTGGTGCGCTCGCCCTCTGCGTTGGTGATGACCACAGGCTTGCCGCCTTCCACCACCGCCACACAGGAATTTGTTGTGCCAAGGTCAATGCCGATCACTTTGCTCATATCGTTTTCCTCTCTTTGCGGCGCATCCCGTCCGCCAACGCATTTTATTCACCTGATCATCTTACCCGATGCCTGTGACCATTTTTTAGTCCAATTGTAAAGAATCTATGTTGTAGGCCGTATTCCGGGGCTTCGGATCGGCCAGTTCCCGCAGCAGCTGTTCCGCTTCTGCCTGCAATTCGGCCGCATCCGGTTCCTTCTCCCGGGCCAGGATGGCAAAGCCCTGGGCGGCCTCTGCCGCCAGTGCCATGGCCTTTTTGGCCGAGACGTAGCGGGTCTCGGCCTGGGCAAGGCGCAGACAGATGCGCGGGGTATACTCGATGTCCGGCATGCCCTGCGCCGTCTGCCGGGCTTTGCGGTAGTACAGCAGGGCCTTGCCCGCTTCGCCCCGGGCAGCGCAGTCCTCGCCCAGCGACAGCATGGCCAGCACCTCGCCGTGATCGGCGGCGGTGCGCCACATCCGGCGGGCCTCGGTCTTGTTCTGCATCTCGCCCCGGCCCCGGTACAGGCAGTCGGCCAGCAGCGAGAGACCCATGGCATTGCCCTGCTGGGCGGCTTCGTCGTAGTGGTCTGCCGCCATGCGCCAGTCCCCGGCGCGGGCCGCTTCCCGCCCGGCTTCTACTTCTTCGTCTCCCGGCTCCTCCGGGTTGTGGCCCGCGTGGAGCAGGCCGTTGAGCAGGGCCTCATCCAGTGTGGCCGAGTGGCCCCACGGGTCGATGACCACGCCGTCGATGTCCGGCGCATCCAGTACCAATTCCATGGCGTCCTGCAGGGTGTAGTCCGCCATGGGGCGGACCGCCGTGCTGCGGTCCACGCAGGCAGCTGCGCTGGAGGTGAACAGCGGCAGCCAGGTACGGTCCTTGTTTTTCAGGGTCCAGAGCGCAAGCCCTCTGGCCTTTTGCTGCGGGACGGGGTTCTCGGCCCAGGGGGCCGGGGTGGGCGGTGTGCCCAGGGCCGTCTGCAGCGGCACCAGAACATGGGTCTCCAGCTCCAGCGCGTAGTTCAGGGCCCCCATCAGGGCCCAGAAGCTCTCCTCGTTCTGCCCGTGATACAGCTGCTCGATGGCCTGCTCGATTGCCGGGCAGCCGGTGCCGCCGGGGCTGTAGCGCACCGGCGTGCGCGGGTGCCGGCTGCTGCCCACCGGGCGGAAGCGCACCCCGCCGTCTGTTCTTCTTGCCATTGTATGTTCCCTGCTTTCCTTCAGTGTCACTTTCTAGTATAGCAGGATTTTCCATCTTTCTCAACGGAAAACCTGCGCTTTGGCTCTGCATCCATCCCGGCAAACGTATGGTTTTTTTCAGCTGTGTGCGCTATAATAGGTAAAATTCCAGAATACTGGGATCAGAAAAGGAGGAAATAGCCTTGAACAACATGCTTGGCTATCTGAGGAACTACAAGCGCGAGAGCGTGCTTGCCCCTCTGTTCAAGATGCTGGAAGCCACATTTGACCTGTTCGTGCCGCTGGTCATGGCCGATATCGTCAACGTGGGCATTGCCGCCCACGACCTGCACTACATCCTGGTGCGGTGCGGCATCCTGCTTGTGCTGGCCGTCATCGGCCTGACCTGCAGCCTCACGGCGCAGTATTTTTCCGCCAAGGCGGCGGTGGGCTACTCCACCGCCCTGCGGCATGCCCTGTTTGCCCACATCCAGAGCCTGAGTTTTTCGGGGATGGACACCCTGGGCACCAGCACCCTCATCACCCGCATGACCAGCGACATCAACCAGGTGCAGAGCGGCCTGAACCTGTTTTTGCGCCTGTTCCTGCGCAGCCCCTTTGTGGTGATCGGTGCCATGGTCATGGCCTTCACGGTCAACGCGCGGGCCGCCCTGATCTTTGTGGTGGCCATCCCGCTGCTGAGCGTGGTGGTGTTCGGCGTGATGGTGATCACCCGCCCGCTGTACAAGACCGCACAGGTGCGGCTGGACCGTGTGCTGGGCCTGACCCGCGAGAACCTGACCGGTGTGCGCGTGGTGCGTGCCTTTGACAAGGAGCAGGACGAGATCGACCGCTTCGAGAACGCCAACGACCTGCTGACTAAAATGCAGCTCCATGTGGGCCATCTTTCGGCCCTGATGAGCCCGCTGACCTATGTGATCATCAACATTGCCATCGTGGCACTGCTGTATGTGGGCAGCATTGAGATCAACGTGGGCGGCATGGCCTCCGGCGACGTGATCGCGCTGGTGAACTATATGAACCAGATCCTGATCGAGCTGGTCAAGCTGGCCAACCTGATCGTGCAGGTGAGCAAGGCGCTGGCCTGCGCCGGCCGTGTACAGGCTGTGCTGGACACCAAGCCCGGCATGGACTTTCCCGCCGAGCTGCGCAGCGAGGTGCCCGCCGACAAGGCCGGTGACGCCGTGCGCTTTGACCATGTGAGCCTGACCTATGCCGGGGCCGGCGCACCCAGCCTGTCCGACATCAGCTTTACCGCCAAGCGCGGCCAGACCATCGGCGTCATCGGCGGCACCGGCAGCGGCAAGTCCAGCCTAGTCAACCTGATCCCCCGCTTTTACGACGCCACCGAGGGCACCGTGGAGATCCTGGGCCGCCCGGCTGCGGACTACCCCCGCGAGGCCCTGCGCGGCAAGGTGAATGTGGTCATGCAGAAGGCCCAGCTGTTCGGGGGCACCATCCGCTCCAACCTGCTGTGGGGCAACAAGAATGCCACCGACGCCGAGCTGTGGGCGGCCCTGGAGACCGCACAGGCGGCAGAATTCGTCCAGGCAAAGCCCCTTGGCCTGGACGAGCCCGTGGAACAGGGCGGCCGGAACCTTTCCGGCGGCCAGAAGCAGCGCCTGACCATTGCCCGTGCGCTGGTGGGCAAGCCGGACATTCTGATCCTGGACGACAGCGCCAGCGCCCTGGACTACGCCACCGACGCGGCCCTGCGCAAGGCACTGGCCGCTCTACCCGGCAGCCTGACCGTGTTCATCGTGAGCCAGCGCGCTGCCAGCCTGCAGCACGCCGACCAGATCCTTGTGCTGGATGACGGCAGGCTGGTGGGCCTTGGCACCCATGACCAGCTGCGCCAGAGCTGCCCGGTGTACGAAGAGATCTATGAGAGCCAGTTCAAGAAAGGGGATGTGCAGAAATGAGCGCGAAAGCCAAAGCAAAACTGACCCCGGAACAGCGCAAGGCCACACTGACCCGTGTGCTGCACAAGATCCGCCCCTATTCCCTGTTCATGGTCTGCAGCCTGATCGTGGCCGCCGTGAGTGTGGCCGCACAGCTGTATATCCCCATCCTGTGCGGTGACGCCATCGACCTGATGCTGGGCAAAGGCAATGTGGCCTTTGCCGGTGTAGGCCGCATCATCGTGGAGGTGCTGGTGGTGGCCGTGGTGGCCGCCTTTGCCCAGTGGCTGCTGAGCGTGTGCAACAACCGCATCACCTTTTCGGTGAGCCGGGACCTGCGCAACGAGGCCCTGCGCAAGATCCAGACCCTGCCGCTGTCCTACCTCGACAGCCACCCCTCCGGCGACATCGTGAGCCGCATGGTGGCCGATGTGGACACCTTTGCCGACGGCCTGCTGATGGGCTTCACCCAGCTGTTCAGCGGCGTGCTGACCATTCTGGGCACCCTGCTGTTCATGCTGAGCGAGAATGTGGTCATCACGCTGGTGGTGGTGTGCATCACTCCGCTGAGTCTGCTGGTGGCCAGCTTCCTTGCCAAGCGCAGTTACAAGTATTTTCAGGGTCAGAGCAGCGTGCGCGGCGAGCAGACTGCTCTGGTCAACGAGATGATCGAGGGCCAGAAGGTGGTGCAGGCCTTCGGCCACGAGGCCGAGAGCCTGGACGCCTTTGACGAAGTGAACGGCCGGCTGCAGGACGTGAGTCTGAACGCTATCTTCTTCTCCAGCATGACCAACCCCGCCACCCGCTTTGTGAATAACATCGTGTACGCCGGTGTGGGCCTGGTGGGTGCCCTGTACGCCGTGCGCGGCGGCATCACCATCGGTCAGCTGAGCGTGTTCCTGAACTACGCCAACCAGTACACCAAGCCCTTCAACGAGATCTCCGGCGTGGTCACCGAGCTGCAGAACGCGCTGGCCTGTGCGGCCCGCGTGTTTGAGCTGCTGGACGCCGACGACCAGATCCCGGAAGCCGAGAACGCCGCTGTGCTGCAGCCGGACGGCCATGTGCAGCTGGAGGATGTGTCCTTCCGCTACCTGCCCGACCGCCCGCTGATCGAGGGCCTGAGCCTGGACGTGAAGCCCGGCCAGCGCATCGCCATCGTGGGCCCCACCGGCTGCGGCAAGACCACCCTCATCAACCTGCTCATGCGCTTCTATGACGTGAACGGCGGTGCCATCAAGGTGTCCGGCACCGACATCCGCAGCGTGACCCGCGCTTCGCTGCGCGGCAGCTACGGCATGGTGCTGCAGGATACCTGGCTGCGGGCCGGTACAGTGCGTGAGAACATCGCCTACGGCAAGCCGGACGCCACCCTGGACGAGGTGGTGGCTGCCGCCAAGGCCGCCCACGCCGACAGCTTCATCCGCCGACTGCCGGACGGCTACGACACCGTCATCGCGGAGGACGGCGGCAACATCAGTCAGGGCCAGAAGCAGCTGCTGTGCATCGCCCGCGTGATGCTCTGCCTGCCGCCCATGCTGATCCTGGACGAGGCCACCTCCTCCATCGACACCCGCACCGAGGTGCGCATCCAGAAGGCCTTTGCCCGCATGATGCAGGGCCGCACCAGCTTCATCGTGGCGCACCGCCTGTCCACCATCCGTGAGGCCGACGTCATCCTTGTGATGAAGGACGGCCACATCGTGGAGCAGGGCAACCACGACGAACTGCTGGCCGCAGGCGGCTTCTACGCCAAGCTGTACAACAGCCAGTTCGAGGGTGTGGAGACCTGAGCCAAAGCCCCATAAAACCACAAAAATCCCGTCTGAAGCAGTTCAGACGGGATTTTTTCGTGTTTGTCAAGGGCTGCCCGCACAGAGCATGTGCGGCGGGGCCTTTTCTCCAACGATATTTTATGTTATACTGAGTGTGCCGCTTCACGGCGGCAAAGGTGCTGTCTGCATAGACGGTGGTCTAGCTCCCTCCGGCAAGCGTCCGGGGGACGTGAAAAGCTTATTGTTTCTGGTTTCCCCCTGACGCAAACGCGAAAGGGGGGATGCATCATGGAGTTAAATGAAGTGCTTGCACTGCTCACCATCATTGGTGGGACCGTGTATATTACTTTTCAGATCACATGGGCAATCTTCAAGGAGATTCACGACAATAAGAAATGACCGCCCTCAGTCTACCAAACGGTGAGCGGTCATTCTTATTGAATACCTAGCCGGAAGGAGCTGACCATTGCGGGCAACGCCTTTTCTATTTGTAGTATAGTTGATTTTTTCATGCTTGTCAAGGGCCCGCCGCACACGCTCCGTGCGGCAGGGCCTTTTTCTGCCCCTGTGCCGCCTTTTTTGTTGACAAAGCACCGCCTTGCTATTATAATAATGTAGTCAAAATGGCATCATTGCGCGGCTTTGCACCTGCGCGAATCAAGTATAGACAAGGAGAGATTCTCAAATGGCACAAGAGATCAAGATGTCCGCTGCCGGCCTGAAAGCTATGCAGGAGGAACTGGAGTACCTCAAGACCGTGCGCCGCAAGGAGCTGGCCGAGGAGATCAAGGAAGCCCGCAGCCACGGCGACCTGTCGGAAAACAGCGAGTACGACGAGGCCAAGAACACCCAGGGTCTGGTGGAGAACCGCATCACCGAGCTGGAGCAGATGATCAAGAACGCCGTCATCATCGACGAGAGCGAGCTGAGCGTGGACAGCGTGTCTGTGGGCACCCACGTCACCATCCAGATGACCGGCGAGGATGAGACCGAAGAATACGACATCGTGGGCCGCACCGAGGCCGACCCCCTGAACGGCAAGATCAGCGACGAGAGCCCCGTGGGCCACGCGCTGCTGGGCCGCGCTGTGGGCGCCAAGACCGAAGTGCTGCTGCCCACCGGCCACACCGTGGAGTACACCGTGCTGGCCATTACCCACGCACGCAGCTGATAGGAGAAACCATGGAAGAGCAAAAGAAGAACCCCGCACAGGGCCTGTCCGAGAGCGAGCAGGTGCAGGTGCGCCGCCAGAAGCTGGCAGACCTGCAGGCCGCCGGTCATGACCCCTTTACCCTGACCAAGTACCCGCAGGACGCCTACTCGGCCGACCTGAAGGAAGAATTCAAGGACCTGCCCAACGAGACCGACAGCGGCAAGCAGGTTGCTCTGGCCGGCCGCATGATGTCCAAGCGCGTGATGGGCAAGGCCAGCTTTGCCCACCTGCGCGACGACAAGGGTGACATCCAGCTGTATGTCCGCCGCGACGAGCTGGGCGATGAGCCCTACGCCGCCTTCAAGAAGCTGGACGTGGGCGATATCATCGGCGTCAAGGGCGAGGTGTTCCGCACCAAGACCGGCGAGCTGAGCGTGCGCGCCACCGAGCTGACCCTGCTGGCCAAGAGCCTGCGTCCCCTGCCCGAGAAGTTCCACGGCCTGACCGACACCGAGATGCGGTATCGCCAGCGCTATGTGGACCTGATCGCCAACCCCGAGGTCAAGGACACCTTCGTCAAGCGCAGCCAGATCCTGAAGGAGATC
>ERZ833515.1600-NODE-1600-length-15105-cov-9.485980_pt1 | contig 15105 bp, 9 predicted proteins | sample MGYA00519949_ERZ833515 | MGnify/ENA primary metagenome ERZ833515 (study PRJEB31850, sample SAMEA3708741) | human gut metagenome | biome: human gut; feature: human-associated habitat; material: faeces | place: China | collected 2014 ...
CACTGCTGCCTCCCGTAGGAGTCTGGGCCGTGTCTCAGTCCCAGTGTGGCTGGTCATCCTCTCAGACCAGCTAGAGATCGTCGGCTTGGTGAGCCTTTACCTCACCAACTACCTAATCCCACTTGGGCTCATCCTATGGCATGTGGCCCGAAGGTCCCACACTTTAATCTTTCGATATTACGCGGTATTAGCTACAGTTTCCCGTAGTTATCCCCCTCCATAAGCTAGATTCCCAAGCATTACTCACCCGTCCGCCACTCGTCATCAAAGAAGCAAGCTTCTTTATGTTACCGTTCGACTTGCATGTGTTAAGCCTGCCGCCAGCGTTCAATCTGAGCCATGATCAAACTCTTCAATTCAAGTTCAATCGCTCAATACTGCTGACATAAAATGTCACTACTTAAAAAAGTATTATGAATTTCTAGTTAGCACCTATTAAGACTTCAAAATTAAAAAATATTTTTAAAACAAGTCAATCAACAAGTGCCCACACAGATTGTCTGATATATTGTTAAAGAGCAAAAAACAACGACGCACTGGTTTTATTAAAGCTTCACAACAGCGCGTCGTTGTGTGGGGCGTATTATAGGCATTTCAGACTCCTTTGCAAGATCTTTTTGTAAAAAAATGTAAATTTTTTATTGGTTGAAGATCTTTTCGCCTATTCGCACAAAAAATAGATCATTTTTGTTACTTAATTAATCGTTTTGCTATTCTTGGTAAATCTGCAATGGAATCCAAAACATAATCTGCGAGATTCTCTCCCTCTTCTGTAATGGGTTTACCTGTTCGCACTAAAATATTTGTTTTCACTTTTGCGCCAATACCTGCTTTAAGATCTTCAATCTTATCGCCAACCATAATAGATTGTGCAGGATCGATTTTCAGCGCTTGAATTGCCTCTAATAACATGCCTGATTTTGGTTTTCTACATGCACAGTCTTCTTTATATTCGCCTTTCCCTTCTGGATGATGAGGACAATAATAGATACCATCTAAATCTACTCCACGATCAGCTAATGACCAATCCATCCATTCTGTAAGTTGCAAAAACTGATCTTCTGAAAAATATCCACGAGCAATGCCTGATTGATTGGTCACTAAAACTAAAAGGTATCCCATATCCTTCAATTCTTTTAATGCATCAATACTGCCTTCTATAAATTGGAAATCATCAATTTTATGGACATAACCATGGTCAATGTTTAAAGTGCCATCACGATCTAAAAAAACAGCTTTCTTCATATATTTTCTCATTTATCTTTTTCTTAAGGCAAAATTATCCCTTTTATCCTTAATATAAGCAATAATAAGTCATAACCGATCCGTCTAAAAAAGATCCCCTAAGATATTGACACAGCATTCTAGACGTCTAGAATACAAATGAAATTCAAATATTAACTGAGAACAAGGGCTTATATGATTAAGCTAAATAACATTACGAAGATTTTTACACTTCCAGATAAAAAACTGACCGCACTTGATAATGTTTCATTACATGTGCCGAAGGGGCAGATTTGCGGTGTCATTGGTGCTTCTGGTGCAGGTAAAAGTACACTTATCCGTTGTGTAAACCTATTAGAAAGACCAACTCACGGTGCTGTGCTCATCGATGATGTGGATCTGACTCAGCTTTCTGAAGCAGAATTAGTGAAAACACGCCGCCAAATCGGCATGATTTTCCAACATTTTAATTTGTTAACCTCTCGAACCGTTTTCGAAAACGTAGCGTTACCACTTGAATTAGAAAATAAATCGAAAGCAGAAATTCAAGAGAAAACGACCGAACTTTTAGCGCTTGTTGGATTAAGTGATAAACATAATGTGTATCCTGCTAATCTCTCTGGTGGTCAAAAACAACGTGTAGCTATTGCGCGTGCACTTGCAAGCGATCCAAAAGTCTTGCTTTGTGATGAAGCCACCAGCGCATTGGATCCCGCTACAACTCAATCCATTCTAAAATTATTAAAAGAAATCAACCGCACTTTAGGTATCACCATTCTTCTTATCACCCATGAAATGGAAGTGGTTAAACGCATCTGTGACCAAGTTGCAGTAATTGATAAAGGTCGCCTGATTGAACAGGGCACAGTTAGCGAAATTTTCTCTAATCCGAAAACAGAATTAGCCCAAGAATTTATCAGTTCGACTTTCCACATTACGTTGCCGGAAGAATATTTAAAAAATTTATCTGATACGCCAAAACATGCCAAATCGTATCCAATCATCAAATTTGAATTTACTGGTCGCTCTGTCGATGCACCATTACTTTCTCAAGCATCGAAAAAATTTGGTGTAGAACTCAGTATCTTAACATCACAAATTGATTATGCCGGTGGCGTTAAATTTGGTTTTACGATTGCAGAAGTTGAAGGTGATGAAGATGCGATTACGCAAGCCAAAGTTTATTTAATGGAAAATAACGTTCGAGTAGAGGTGCTAGGCTATGTTCAATGATTTATGGGCAACATTTAGCCAACAATTCCCCGATAATTTTGCGAGTTTATTAACGGTATCGACCGTTGAAACGGTTTATATGTCGGTATTATCGACATTAATTGCGGCTTTATTAGGCTTACCATTGGGTTTTTTAACCTTTTTAACTAATAAAGGAGCGATTTTAGAAAACAAAAAACTCAATACATTCTTAAACGTCATTATTAATATCGGACGTTCAATCCCTTATATTATTTTGTTACTTGCTTTAATTCCGCTTACCAGTTGGTTACTTCCTGGCGGGAGTATTGGTTCTAATGCGGCGATTGTGTCATTAAGTGCAGCAGCAACACCATTTTTTGCTCGCCTAACAAGCAATGCGCTTTTCGAGATTCCGACCGGTTTAACCGAAACCGCAAAAGCAATGGGCGCAACCAATTGGCAAATTATCCGTAAATTCTATTTACCAGAATCTTTACCTACGATCATTAATGCCATTACACTCACTTTCGTGACATTAATTGGCTATACCGCAATGGCTGGAACGCAAGGCGGTGGCGGCTTAGGAAGCCTCGCTATTAACTATGGTGTCTATCGCAATATGCCATCGGTAACTTGGGCGGCAACGATTGTTATCGTGATTATTGTCATGCTCAGTCAAAAATTAGGTGACACGCTCGCGAAACGAGTGGATCACCGTTAATTATTTTCTATACCATTTTATTCACAACAAGGAAAAAACATGAAATTAAAAAACTTATTTGCTATCACCGCTATTGCATCAGCATTAGTATTAACAGGTTGTAAAGAAGAGAAAAAAGCAGATGCGGCTTCAACTGCTCCTGCTGCAACATCAATCAAAGTTGGTGTAATGGCTGGTCCTGAGCACCAAGTAGCTGAAACCGCTGCAAAAGTGGCAAAAGATAAATACAACTTAAATGTTGAATTTATTTTATTCAATGACTACGCATTACCAAATACTGCTGTATCTAAAGGTGATTTAGATGCTAACGCAATGCAACACAAACCTTACTTAGATGAAGATGTAAAAGCGAAAAACTTAAACAACTTAGTGATCGTTGGTAACACCTTTGTTTACCCACTTGCTGGTTATTCTAAAACCATCAAAAATGTAAATGAATTAAAAGAAGGTGCTAAAATCGTTGTTCCAAACGATCCATCAAACCGTGGTCGTGCATTAATTCTTCTTGAAAAACAAGGTTTAATCAAACTTAAAAATGTTAATGACCTTCTTTCAACTGTCGCAGATATCGTTGAAAATCCGAAAAACTTAAAAATTTCTGAAGTGGATACATCTGTTGCAGCTCGTGCATTAGATGATGTTGATCTTGCTGTTGTAAATAACACTTATGCAGGCCAAGTTGGCTTAAATGCGCAAGATAACGGTGTCTTCGTAGAAGATAAAGATTCTCCATATGTAAACATTATTGTTTCACGTACTGATAACAAAGACAGCAAAGCGATCCAAGATTTCGTCAAAGCATACCAAACTGAAGAAGTTTACCAAGAAGCGAAAAAACACTTTAAAGATGGTGTTGTAAAAGGCTGGTAATCTTAAATTAAGCAAAATATTTCAAAGCCACCGATTAAGGTGGCTTTTTTATTGATGAAAAGAAAGTGCGGTTATTTTTACAATACTTTTCCAAAAGAAAAATTCATTAAAAACTGACCGCACTTTATTTATTGAGATAATAAAAAACCCGAGCCTAAACTCGGGTTTTATTTTATCGATTAGCGATTACTCTGCATCATCTGCCATATTAAGCATTTCTGCTAAGTTAGTTGTTGCATCATCTGCTGTCATCACGAATTCATCAGCAATTGCTGCTTCATCGTCTTCAGACAATTTAATCACAACATCGTCTACAATACGTTTTTTGTGACGACCTTGGTGATACGCAAAACCAGTACCTGCAGGGATTAAACGACCTACGATTACGTTCTCTTTCAAGCCGCGTAATTCATCACGTTTACCCGCCACTGCTGCTTCAGTAAGCACGCGAGTGGTTTCTTGGAACGATGCCGCAGAAATGAAGGATTCTGTCGCCAATGACGCTTTGGTAATACCAAGTAATTCACGTTCGAATTCAACTGGTGGTTTACCTTCCGCTTCACGTTTACGGTTCACAATTTTCACGCGAGCCACTTCAACTTGTTCCCCTTCAAGGAATTCGCTGTCGTAAGCTTTCGTGATGACTGCTTTACGTAACATTTGACGTACGATAACTTCGATGTGCTTGTCGTTAATTTTTACCCCTTGTAAGCGGTAAACTTCTTGCACCTCGTTTACAATGTATTCAGTCACAGCACGTACGCCACGTAAACGTAAGATATCGTGTGGTGTTTCAGCACCATCAGAAATCACATCTCCACGTTCTACCATCTCACCTTCAAATACGTTGAGCTGACGCCATTTTGGAATCATTTCCTCGTAGATTTCACCTTCAGTTGGGGTGATTAGCAAGCGACGTTTACCTTTGGTTTCTTTACCGAAGGACACGATACCTGAAATTTCTGCCAAGATTGCTGGCTCTTTCGGTTTACGTGCTTCGAATAAATCAGCAACGCGTGGAAGACCACCGGTAATATCTTTAGTACCTACAGATTCTTGTGGAATACGTGCAAGTGGTTCACCCACTTTCACTTCCGCACCGTCATCTAAACTTACGATTGCTTTACCTGGTAAGAAGTATTGCGCAATAACATCAGTTTCAGGTAAGAAGATATCGTTACCTTTTGCATCAACTAATTTGATGGTTGGACGTAAATCTTTACCTGCAGTTGCACGTTCACCCACGTCTTGTACCACGATAGAAGAAAGACCGGTTAATTCATCAGTTTGACGAGTTACAGTTAAACCGTCCACGATATCGATGAATTTCACAAAACCTGATACTTCAGATACAACTGGCATGGTATGTGGATCCCAGTTTGCCACTGTTTCACCTGCTGATACTTCTTGACCGTCCGCTTTATTTAATACGGTACCGTAAGGCACTTTATAGTGTTCTTTCGTACGACCAAATTCATCTGTAACGGTTAATTCGGTATTACGAGAAGTTAACACTAATTTACCTTCGTCATTAACAACGAATTTCGCGTTAGCAAGGTGTAAAGTACCGTTGTTTTTGATTTGTACGCTAGATTCTTTCGCTGCTGCAGAAGCTGCACCACCGATGTGGAACGTACGCATGGTTAACTGTGTACCTGGCTCACCGATAGATTGAGCAGCGATAACACCAACTGCTTCACCTTGGTTGATGAGGTGACCACGCGCTAAGTCACGACCGTAACATTTTGCACATACACCGAAGTCAGTATCACAAGTTACAACAGAACGTACTTTTACGCTGTCCACTGAGTTTGCATCTAACACATCACAAAGTTTTTCATCTAATAAAGTGTTACGTGCAATTAAGACTTCTTCTGTACCTGGTTTATACACATCTTCAGCTACAACACGACCTAACACTAATTCGCGAAGTGGAACTTTCTCATCGCCACCTTCGATTAATGGAGTCATGACTAAGCCTTCGTGTGTACCACAGTCATCTTCAACAATCACTAAGTCTTGTGCCACGTCAACTAAACGACGAGTTAGGTAACCAGAGTTTGCTGTTTTTAATGCGGTATCCGCCAAACCTTTACGCGCACCGTGGGTTGAAATAAAGTACTGAAGTACGTTCAAACCTTCACGGAAGTTCGCTGTAATTGGGGTTTCGATGATCGAGCCATCTGGACGCGCCATCAAACCACGCATACCTGCTAACTGACGAATCTGAGCTGCAGAACCACGCGCACCAGAGTCAGCCATCATAAAGATACTGTTGAAAGAAGCTTGTTTCTCAGGGTTACCTTCACGGTTGATTACTTCTTCCTGAGATAAGTTTTCCATCATCGCTTTAGCTACGCGCTCATTCGCCGCAGCCCAAATATCGATTACTTTGTTATAACGTTCGCCAGCTGTTACAAGACCAGATTGGAACTGTTCTTGAATTTCTGCCACTTCTTCTTCTGCTGCAGAAATAATTTCGTATTTTTTCTCTGGGATAACCATATCGTCGATACCCACAGAAGAACCTGAACGTGCAGCATAAGCAAAACCGGTATACATAATATGGTCAGCAAACATTACCGCTTCTTTCAAACCTAAACGACGATAAGCTTCGTTGATAAGTTTAGAAATTGCTTTTTTACCTAATGTTTGGTTAAACAATGAATAAGGCATACCTTTTGGCGCGATCATCCATAAGATTGCACGACCGATAGTGGTATCGGTTAATGTGGTTTTCTCTTCGAATTCGCCAGCTTCATTTTTCACATATTCAGTAATACGTACTTTAACGCGAGAATGTAACTCTGCTTCACCTGTGCGATACGCTTTTTCAGCTTCGCGCGGATCTTGCAATAACATGCCTTCGCCTTTACCGTTTACTTTTTCACGGGTCATATAGTAAAGACCCAACACCACGTCTTGTGATGGAACGATAATAGGATCACCGTTTGCTGGTGAAAGTACGTTGTTGGTTGACATCATTAACGCACGCGCTTCTAACTGAGCTTCAAGTGTTAATGGTACGTGAACCGCCATTTGGTCACCATCGAAGTCCGCGTTGAACGCCGCACAAACAAGTGGGTGTAACTGGATTGCTTTACCTTCGATTAGAAGTGGTTCAAACGCTTGGATACCTAAACGGTGAAGTGTCGGTGCACGGTTCAATAGAATTGGGTGCTCACGAATAACTTCTGCCAAAATATCCCAAACGATCGCGTCTTCACGCTCAACCATTTTCTTAGCCGCTTTAATTGTGGTTGCATAACCACGGCTTTCTAATTTTGCATAGATAAATGGACGGAATAATTCCAATGCCATTTTCTTCGGTAAACCACATTGGTGTAAGTGCAAGTATGGACCTACAGTGATTACAGAACGGCCTGAATAGTCAACACGTTTACCTAATAAGTTTTGACGGAAACGACCTTGTTTACCTTTGATCATATCCGCAAGTGATTTCAATGGACGACGGTTAGAACCTGTAATCGCACGACCACGACGACCATTATCTAATAACGCATCAACAGATTCTTGTAACATACGTTTTTCGTTGCGCACGATAATATCTGGTGCGATTAAATCTAATAAACGTTTTAAACGGTTGTTACGGTTGATCACGCGACGATATAAATCGTTCAAATCAGATGTTGCAAAACGACCACCATCTAATGGTACTAACGGACGTAAATCTGGTGGAAGTACTGGTAATACAGTCATCACCATCCACTCTGGTTTATTACCAGACTGTTGGAAAGCTTCTAATAATTTTAAGCGTTTAGTGATTTTCTTACGTTTTGTTTCAGAGTTAGTTTCTTGTAACTCTTCACGTAATTTTTCACATTCCACTTCAAGATCAATACCTTTAAGTAAATCTTGAATTGCTTCAGCACCCATTTTCGCTTCGAATTCATCTTGCCAACGGTCTTCTGCATCAAGGAATTGTTCTTCAGTTAATAACTGTCCACGTTCCAAATCGGTCATACCCGGTTCGGTCACGATGTACATTTCAAAATAAAGCACACGTTCAATATCACGTAATGGCATATCAAGTAATAAACCAATACGGGATGGAAGTGATTTTAAGAACCAAATATGTGCAACTGGACAAGCCAATTCAATGTGGCCCATACGCTCACGGCGTACTTTAGTTTGTGTTACTTCAACACCACATTTTTCACAAATCACACCACGGTGTTTTAAGCGTTTATATTTACCGCATAAACATTCGTAATCTTTCACTGGCCCGAAAATACGTGCACAGAAAAGACCGTCACGCTCAGGTTTGAACGTACGATAGTTGATTGTTTCAGGTTTTTTAACTTCACCAAATGACCAAGAACGGATCATGTCTGGAGAAGCTAACCCAATTTTAATCACATCAAAATCTTCACTCGTTTTTGATTGTGCTTTTAAAAACTTAACTAAGTCTTTCACAAATAGTCTCCTGTCGGAGTTAAGGGTTTCAAAGTGCGGTCAAAAATATTTTGTTTTTTAACCGCACTTCGGCGATTTCTTCCTTTTGCTTCCCCTGCGAACAGGGGAAGACAGGTTTGTCGATTACTCTTCGTCTAACTCGATATTCAAACCAAGTGAACGGATTTCTTTCATAATTACGTTGAAAGATTCCGGTGTACCCGGATCCATTTGTTGGTTGCCACCGACGATGTTTTTATACATCTTCGTACGGCCGTTCACGTCATCGGATTTCACGGTTAACATTTCTTGTAAGGTGTAAGCCGCACCATATGCTTCAAGTGCCCATACCTCCATCTCACCGAAACGTTGACCACCGAATTGTGCTTTACCACCAAGTGGTTGTTGAGTAACAAGACTATAAGAACCAGTTGAACGAGCATGCATTTTGTCATCAACTAAGTGGTTCAATTTGAGCATGTACATATAACCTACGGTTACTGGACGCTCGAATTTCTCACCAGTACGGCCATCATATAACGTGATCTGACCTGAAGTTGGTAAGCCACCAAGTTTCAACATTTCTTTGATTTCTTGCTCATCCGCACCATCAAATACTGGTGTTGCTACCGGTAAACCTTTACGTAGATTTTCTGCTAAACGCATAATTTCGTCATCGCCAAAGGTGCTTAAATCAACTTTTTGTGCGCCATGACCTAAATCGTATGCTTTTTGCATATAGCCACGAAGTTTCTCAACATCTTGTTTTTGTTTGATCATCGCATTGATTTGATCACCGATACCTTTCGCCGCTAAGCCTAAGTGGGTTTCTAAGATCTGACCGATGTTCATACGAGACGGTACCCCCAGTGGGTTTAATACGATTTCAACCGGTTGACCGTTTTCATCGTATGGCATATCTTCCACAGGGTTGATTTTTGAGATAACACCTTTGTTACCGTGACGACCCGCCATTTTATCACCCGGTTGGATGTGACGTTTCACCGCAAGGTAAACTTTAACCACTTTTAACACGCCTGGTGCTAGGTCATCGCCTTTAATGATTTTCTTACGTTGTACTTCAAGTTTGTGTTCAAACTCTTTACGTAATTCTTCATATTGCTCAGCAAGCTGTTCTAATTGGTTTTGTTTTTCTTCATCAGAAACGGTTTGTTCTAACCATTTGGTGCGATCCATTTTATCTAATTGAGCCGCATCAATACCGCCAGCGATAAGAACATTACGTACACGAGCAAACAGGCCAGCTTCCAAGATTTCTAATTCGTCAGAAAGGTCTTTTTTCGCTTGTTTTAACTGCATTTCTTCAATTTCTAATGCACGTTTGTCTTTTTCTACGCCATCACGGGTGAAGACTTGAACGTCGATTACAGTACCGCTTACGCTGTTTGGTACACGTAATGAAGAGTCTTTCACATCAGATGCTTTTTCACCGAAAATTGCACGTAACAATTTTTCTTCTGGTGTTAATTGAGTTTCGCCTTTAGGGGTTACTTTACCGACTAAGATGTCACCACCTTTCACTTCAGCACCCACATAAACGATACCTGATTCATCCAATTTGCTTAATGCAGATTCACCTACGTTTGGAATATCCGCAGTGATTTCTTCGGAACCTAATTTAGTATCACGTGCCACACAAGATAATTCTTGAATGTGGATTGTTGTGAAACGGTCTTGTTGTACGACACGCTCAGAAACTAACATTGAGTCTTCGAAGTTATAACCGTTCCAAGGCATGAACGCCACACGGATATTTTGACCTAATGCTAATTCACCTAAATCTGTTGAAGGACCATCAGCTAATACTTCACCACGGTTAATTGGATCGCCTAAATTCACACAAGGAATTTGGTTGATACACGTATTTTGGTTAGAACGGGTGTATTTAATTAAGTTATAAATATCGATACCCGCTTCGCCAGCTACAGTTTCATCTTCATTTACTTTGATAACGATACGAGACGCATCAACGTATTGAACAGTACCACCACGTTTTGCTACAACCGCCACACCTGAGTCTAGTGCGATTGGTTTTTCCATACCTGTACCCACTAACGGCTTATCAGCACGTAAAGTAGGAACTGCTTGACGTTGCATGTTCGCACCCATTAAGGCACGGTTCGCATCGTCATGCTCTAAGAATGGAATTAACGCTGCAGCCACAGATACCACTTGTTGGGTTGAAACGTCCATATAATGAATTTCTTCTGGTTTATAAAGACCAGATTCACCACGTTCACCACGAGCAGTAACGAATGCATCTGTAAAACGATTGTTCTCATCAAGGTTTGAGTTCGCCTGTGCAATGATGTAGTTTGCTTCATCAATTGCAGATAAGTATTCGATTTCTTCGGTTACTTGACCATTCACTACTTTACGATATGGGGTTTCTAAGAAACCGTAATCGTTCGTACGAGCAAACGCAGAAAGTGAGTTGATCAAACCGATGTTTGGACCTTCAGGGGTTTCGATTGGACATAAACGACCATAGTGAGTGTTATGTACGTCACGCACCTCAAAGCCAGCACGCTCACGTGTTAAACCGCCTGGACCTAATGCAGAAATACGACGTTTGTGTGTTACTTCTGATAATGGGTTGTTTTGGTCCATGAATTGCGAAAGTTGTGAAGAACCAAAGAATTCTTTCACTGCCGCAGAAATTGGTTTTGGATTAATTAAGTCTTGTGGCGTGATCGCATCTAAATCGCCTAAAGATAAACGCTCTTTAACTGCTCTTTCTACACGAACTAGACCAATACGGAATTGGTTTTCTGCCATTTCACCCACAGAACGAATACGACGGTTACCCAAGTGGTCGATATCATCCACTTCACCACGACCATTACGGATGTCGATGAGTTTTTTCATCACACGAATGATATCGTCGTTACTTAAAATACCAGTCCCATCACCTTCAGGAATACCTAACGAGCGATTAAACTTCATACGACCTACTGCAGATAAATCATAACGTTCTGCAGAGAAGAATAAATTATTGAATAACGCTTCTGAAGATTCTGGTGTAGGTGGTTCACCTGGACGCATCATACGATAGATTTCATATAATGCACTTACACGATCGTAAGTTGGATCAACACGTAATGTTTCAGAAATATATGGACCGTAATCTAAGTCATTGGTGAATAATGTTTCGATCACTTTATAGCCTGCTTGCGATAATTTCGCTAACACTTCTAAAGAAATCTCGCCATTTGCAGGGCAAATGATTTCACCAGATTCAAGATCTACATAATCTTTCGCTGCAACTTTACCTGCGATATATTCAGTTGGCACTTCAACTTGTGTCACATTATCTTTTTCTAATGCTTTGATGTGACGAGCAGTGATACGACGACCGCGTTCTACATAGACTTTGCCATTTGCTTCAATATCAAATGTCGCCGTTTCACCACGTAGACGTTCTGGCACTAATGTCATGAGTAATTTATTGCCAGCGATTTCGAAAGTTACTTTGTCGAAGAATAAGTTTAAGATTTCTTCAACGGTGTAACCTAACGCACGTAAAATAATGGTTGCCGGTAATTTACGACGACGGTCAATACGCGCATATAAGTTATCTTTTGGATCAAATTCGAAATCTAACCAAGAACCACGGTAAGGGATAATGCGTGCGTTATAAAGCACTTTGCCTGAAGAGTGTGTTTTACCTTTGTCAGAATCAAAGAATACGCCCGGGCTACGGTGTAATTGTGAAACGATAACACGCTCAGTACCATTGATGACAAAGGTACCGTTGTCAGTCATTAATGGGATTTCCCCCATATATACTTCGCTTTCTTTAATGTCTTTGACTGCGCGTGATGAAGATTCTTTATCGTAGCTAACTAAACGTAATTTTACGCGTAAACCAGCAGCATAAGTCGAACCACGAATTTGACATTCACGTACATCAAATTCAGGCTCTTCTAAACGGTAATCAACATATTGTAATTCTGTATAACCGTTATTGCTTACGATTGGAAAAACAGAACGGAATGCAGCTTCTAAGCCTTGTTGACCTTCAGGATCTTTTTGAATGAATTTATCAAAAGAATCTAATTGGATAGTTAATAAATAAGGTACATTTAAAACTTGCGGACGTTTGCCGAAGTCTTTACGAATTCGTTTTTTCTCAGTATAGGAGTAACCCATTATTGGTTTTCCTCTGTAAATTTTAGTGAGACCGAGTTGATATAAAAAAGTGCGGTCAAATTAATTGACGTTTTTATTTATATCGGAGATTGACGCCGTTTCGGATACCGCACTCTGAACCTTACTTCTGTAGTGGGCTACTTAAATTAAAACGTCTGATTAATTTAAGTGGAAACAGATACCATTAAACGGAAAATGCCTATCTGTTTTTTGTGCTGTTTTTGATAGCACAAAATGGCTGATGGTAAACCACCAGCCATTAAGCCTGAGAAACAGGACATAAGTGAATCAAAAATTATTTGATTTCTACTTTTGCACCAGCTTCTTCTAATTCTTTCTTAAGTGCTTCAGCTTCTTCTTTAGAAATGCCTTCTTTTAAGTTAGCTGGAGCAGATTCAACTAAGTCTTTAGCTTCTTTTAAGCCTAAACCAGTTGCACCACGTACTGCTTTGATAACTGCTACTTTGTTAGCACCAGCTTCAGCAAGAACTACGTCGAATTCAGTTTTTTCTTCTGCCGCTGCTGCTGCGCCACCAGCTGCTGGAGCTGCTGCTACTGCTGCTGCAGAAACGCCGAATTTTTCTTCCATCGCTGCGATTAATTCAACGATTTCAGTTACAGATTTAGAAGCAATCGCTTCAATGATTTGTTCGTTAGTTAATGACATAACAATCAATTCCTAAAATTAATAAAGTTAAATGAAGTAAGAAACGCTTAATGATTAAGCTGCTTCTTGTAATTTGTCGCGTAATGCCGCAAAAGTGCGAACAAGTTTGCCTGCCGCAGCTTCTTTCATTGTGCCCATTAAACGTGCAATTGCTTCTTCGTAAGTTGGTAATGTTGCTAAGAATTCAACATCTTGGATCTTACCTTCAAAGGCTGCACCTTTAATTTCAAACTTATCGTTTGCTTTAGCAAAATCTTTGAACAAACGTGCTGCTGCACCTGGGTGTTCATTAGAGAATGCGATAAGTGTTGGACCTACAAACGTATCTTGTAAGCATTCGAAATCAGTGCCTTCAACCGCACGACGTAATAAAGTATTACGAACAACGCGCATTGTTACACCAGCTTCACGAGCTGCTTTACGTAATTCAGTCATTTTATCAACAGTTACACCGCGAGAATCCGCGATTACTGCTGAAAGTGCACCTTTGGCTGCTTCATTTACTTCGGCAACAATTGCTTGTTTGTCTTGAAGATTTAATGCCATTGGCTTTTAGCTCCTGAATACACTCCGATTTCTCGGAATTAATTTACCTCATCGAAAGAGTTATCTTTCAGACTAGGACGACTTCGGTGCCCAGAAGCAAGAAATATTCTTATTCTGTTCACCATCTACGTAGGATTATTAAGATGATTATTGCTAACCATTCCCTACGGTCTTGGACGGGGCTTGAATAGGTCAAGCACCAACCAGAAATTTTACGCTAAGCGTAATTTAGGAGCGAGATTATAGTGATTAATCTCGCTCTTGTAAAGTCTATTGTAGAAAAAATCTGCAGATTTTAACCGCACTTTGCGATTATTTTCTTACAGCAATTGCTTCGATTTCCACACCTACATCTTTCGGTAATCGAGCGACTTCTACACAAGAACGTGCTGGGAAATTCGGATGATTATTTTCTTTAAAGAACTTCTCGTACTCTGCATTTACTGCAGCAAAATCATTCAGATCTTTCACAAACACTGTAGTTTTCACAATATCACCCACTGTCAAACCTGCTTGTTCAATAATCGCTTTCACATTCTCTAAAGATTGACGTGCTTGTGCCACAATATCTTTCGGCACTTCACCATTCGCCGGATTAACGGGAATTTGTCCAGATGTTAAAACTAAATTACCTAAATCTACCGCTTGAACATAAGGGCCGATTGCGGCTGGGGCTTTTTCTGTATGAATGATTTTAGTCATGATATTCTCCTTTAATCTTGACGTATAAACACGCTTACTATCCTAACATATAAGTGTCTTAATCACTTATATAAGTATTCTTAATCAATCTCTTTTAACACATCATCAGACAGTTCTTTCTGTGAACCTTCTTTCACTTTGCCATCATTTACTTTAAATTCTAAATTCTGATAATAAGCTTCACGGAAGGTGACATAAGGATCTTGAGCTTGATTTAGCAACTCGGTTTGATCCAATGTCTTAGAGCGTTTATCTACCGCTTGCACACCGTATTTCACAAGTGACCACGGACCACCTACCCAATTCCAGAACGGATAGGTATAAGCTGCATCAACTACTGCCCCCGTTAATTGACGAGGTGTCGTCGCATTATAGATAGGCAATACAATATAGGCTCCTGCATCTACACCATAGGTACCCAATGTTTCACCAAAGCTACGTTGATCATAAACTTGTAATTCCTTGCTTGCACTTGCAAAGTCAAATAAACCACCGATACCAAAGGTTGAGTTAATCCAAAAACGGTTAAAGTGAACAAAGGCTTTTTTCGGCTCACCTTCTAATAAACGGTTAACAAAGCTCACTGGCTCAT
>ERZ833515.1603-NODE-1603-length-15097-cov-3.162678_pt1 | contig 15097 bp, 14 predicted proteins | sample MGYA00519949_ERZ833515 | MGnify/ENA primary metagenome ERZ833515 (study PRJEB31850, sample SAMEA3708741) | human gut metagenome | biome: human gut; feature: human-associated habitat; material: faeces | place: China | collected 2014 ...
TATCGACAACTTGCTGAAGGGTGCCAGCGGACAAGCGGTTCATAACATGAACCTGATGTTCAACCTGGAAGAAACCGTAGGATTACGGCTGAAACCTTCCGCTTTCTAAAAACAGAAGAATTATGAAATTATTCGACGTATATCCTTTATATGACATCAATATAGTCAAAGGACAAGGCTGTAAGGTATGGGATGAGAACGGTACGGAATATCTGGACCTCTACGGAGGCCATGCCGTCATCTCCATCGGACACGCGCATCCCCACTATGTGGAGATGATCAGCAATCAGGTAGCAACCCTTGGTTTCTATTCAAACTCGGTGATCAATAAGCTGCAGCAACAAGTAGCCGAACGATTGGGAAAGATTTCCGGTTATGAAGACTACTCGCTGTTTCTGATCAACAGCGGAGCCGAAGCCAATGAAAACGCGCTGAAGCTGGCTTCTTTCTATAACGGACGCACCAAAGTCATTTCTTTCAGCAAAGCCTTCCACGGACGTACATCCCTTGCAGTGGAGGCTACGAACAACCCCACCATCATTGCTCCGATCAACAACAACGGTCATGTGACCTATCTCCCTCTGAATGACATCGAAGCGATGAAGCAGGAACTGGCGAAAGGTGACGTATGCGCTGTTATCATCGAAGGAATACAAGGAGTGGGCGGTATCAAAATACCGACTACCGAATTTATGCAGGAACTTCGCAAGGTTTGTACCGAAACCGGAACGATTCTGATTCTGGACGAAATCCAGAGTGGATACGGCCGTAGCGGAAAATTCTTTGCCCATCAATACAACCATATCCAGCCAGACATCATCACCGTAGCCAAAGGCATCGGAAACGGATTCCCGATGGCAGGTGTACTGATCAGCCCGATGTTCAAGCCCGTCTACGGACAACTGGGAACTACATTCGGCGGAAATCACCTGGCCTGCTCGGCAGCTCTTGCCGTAATGGACGTCATCGAACAGGACAATCTGGTAGAAAATGCAAAAGCAGTCGGCGACTACCTGCTGGAAGAACTCAAGAAATTCCCGCAAATCAAAGAGGTGCGCGGACGCGGACTGATGATCGGACTCGAATTTGAAGAACCGATCAAGGAATTGCGCAGCCGCCTCATCTACGACGAACACGTATTTACGGGAGCCAGCGGGACAAATGTACTCCGCTTATTGCCCCCTCTCTGCCTCAGCATGGAGGAAGCGGACGAGTTCCTTGCCCGTTTCAAAAGAGTACTCTAACTGATATTTGATTAATAAACAGCGAACAAAAAAGCAGCCTCGAACAGAAAAACAGTTCTTATTCAGGCTGCTTTTTGTTTTTTCGCAATTTACCGTTACCTTTGTCTGTAAGAATACATTAAAAAAGAAGCGCATATGAAAATAGCTATTATCGGTGCAGGAAACATGGGTGGTTCTATAGCCCGCGGCCTGGCAAAAGGAAGTCTGATAGCAGACTCAGATATCATTGTATCCAACCCCAGCGCAGGCAAACTGGAGAAACTGAAAGAAGAATTTCCGGGCATTTCCACCACTCTGAGCAATACGGAAGCGGCAACGGGAGCAGATGTTGTCATTCTCGCCGTGAAGCCTTGGTTTGTGGAGTCCGTCATGCGCGAGTTGAAGCTGAAGAGCAAACAGACGCTCGTATCCGTAGCGGCAGGTATCAGTTTTGAAGAACTCGCACACTTTGTGATAGCACCGGAGATGCCGATGTTCCGCCTGATTCCGAACACTGCCATCAGCGAACTGGAAAGTATGACGCTTATCGCGGCACGCAACACGAACGATGAACAGAACCTGTTTATGCTCCGCCTGTTCAACGAAATGGGAATGGCCATGCTCATCCCCGAAGATAAGATAGCCGCCACCACGGCACTGACTTCCTGCGGCATCGCTTACGTATTGAAATACATCCAGGCAGCCATGCAGGCCGGCATCGAAATGGGCATCCGTCCCAAAGATGCGATGGAAATGGTAGCCCAGTCCGTCAAGGGAGCCGCCGCATTAATTCTGAACAATGACACCCACCCCAGCGTGGAAATCGACAAAGTGACTACTCCGGGCGGAATTACGATCAAGGGAATCAACGAACTGGAACACAACGGATTTACCTCCGCCGTCATCAAAGCGATGAAAGCATCCAAATAATACCGCAAAATTATTAATAATCAAAAAACAACCACTTGTATGAATGACCAAATTAAACAGATCGCAGAACGCCTTCGCGGATTACGTGACGTACTGGAACTAACGTCTGAAGATATCGCCCGCGACTGCGACATATCTGCCGAAGAATACCGGCTCGCAGAGACAGGACAATACGACATTTCCGTTAGTATGCTACAAAAGATAGCCCGTACCTACAACATCGCACTGGATGCTTTGATGTTTGGCGAAGAGCCGAAAATGAACAGCTACTTCGTGACCCGTGCCGGCAAAGGAGTCAGCATCGAACGTACCAGGGCTTACAAATACCAGTCACTGGCGTCGGGCTTCATGAACCGCACCGCCGATCCTTTCATCGTCACGGTCGAACCGAAGGGAGACGATGAGCCGATCCATTATAACCACCACAACGGACAGGAATTCAACCTGGTGGTTGAAGGCCGTATGCTTATCAACATCGAGGGCAAGGAAATCATCCTGAACCAAGGAGACAGTATTTATTTTAATTCAAAACTTCCACATGGCATGAAAGCGCTCGATGGCAAAACGGTACGTTTTCTGGCCGTAATTATGTAATAACGTTATGGTAGAAAGATTTTTAGCACAGACTAGCTTTGCCTCACAAGAGGATTTCATCAAGAACCTGAAAATAAACGTACCGGAGAATTTCAACTTCGGCTACGACGTAGTAGATGCCTGGGCTGCCGAACAACCCGACAAGAACGCTCTGCTCTGGACCAATGACCAAGGCGAAAGCCGTCAGTTCTCCTTCGCCGACATGAAACGCTATACGGACATGACGGCCTCTTACTTCCAGAGCCTCGGCATCGGTCGCGGAGACATGGTGATGCTGATTCTGAAGCGCCGCTATGAGTTCTGGTACAGCACCATCGCCCTGCATAAGCTGGGAGCAACGGTGATCCCCGCCACTCACCTGCTGACAAAGAAAGATATCATCTATCGCTGCAACGCTGCCGACATCAAAATGATTGTGGCTGCCGGCGAAGGAATCATACTGCAACACATCAAAGATGCTCTTCCCGAGTGTCCGAGCGTGGAAAAGCTGGTCAGTGTAGGTCCGGAAGTTCCGGAAGGATTCGAAGATTTCCATCAGGGAATCGATAATGCTGCCCCTTTCATCCGCCCGAGACATGCCAATACGAATGACGACATCTCACTGATGTACTTCACTTCCGGCACTACCGGCGAACCTAAAATGGTAGCACATGACTTTACGTATCCGTTAGGTCATATCGTTACGGGTAGTTTCTGGCACAATCTGGATGAGAACAGCCTCCACCTCACCATCGCCGATACCGGCTGGGGAAAAGCCGTATGGGGAAAACTCTACGGACAATGGATCGCCGGAGCCAACATTTTCGTCTATGACCACGAAAAGTTCACGCCCGCAGCTATTCTGGAAAAGATACAGGAGTATCAGGTGACTTCCCTTTGCGCACCTCCAACCATCTTCCGTTTTCTGATTCATGAAGACCTGACTAAATATGACTTGTCTTCACTGCGGTATTGCACCATTGCCGGAGAAGCACTGAACCCTGCCGTATTCGAAACCTTCAAGAAACTGACAGGCATCAAGCTGATGGAAGGTTTCGGACAGACGGAAACGACACTGACAGTTGCCACCATGCCTTGGATGGAACCGAAACCGGGAAGCATGGGACTGCCCAATCCGCAGTATGACGTAGACCTGATCGACAGTGAAGGTCGCTCCGTGGAAGCCGGAGAGCAAGGACAAATTGTGATCCGTACCAGCAAAGGCAAACCTCTCGGACTTTTCAAAGAGTACTATCGGGATGCAGAACGTACACACGAGGCTTGGCACGACGGCATTTACTACACAGGTGATGTAGCATGGAAAGACGAAGACGGATACCTTTGGTTTGTAGGACGTGCAGACGACGTAATCAAGAGTTCCGGTTACCGTATCGGCCCGTTCGAAGTGGAAAGCGCTTTGATGACGCACCCTGCCGTCATAGAATGTGCTATCACCGGAGTACCCGATGAGATTCGCGGACAGGTAGTTAAAGCTACTATCGTATTGTCCAAAGACTATAAAGCACGTGCCGGAGAAGAACTGATCAAGGAATTGCAGAACCACGTCAAGAAGGTGACTGCTCCTTATAAATATCCGCGTGTGATTGAGTTCGTTGACGAACTGCCCAAGACTATCAGCGGCAAGATTCGTCGCGTGGAAATTCGCGAGAACGATGAGAAATAAGGCATAAAACCCATTTATAAAAAAGCCGGCTGCAAAGGATTGCAGCCGGCTTTTCTTTTCACTATCTGTAAGTATCGGATTCTCTAATCAATTGATAAAGCTCCAACCATCCGCTTAATCATTAGGATGATAGAAATTGTATTGTTCACTCCATGCAGGAATTCCGGTAAGCGTTATATCATTACCGTTCGGGCTATTATCCTTCAATACATTTCCTTTTCCTTCATCACACTTCCAATACCCAATCAAACCATCCGAATCTCCGGATATCTGGCGTGACATTCCTTCCTGAATAGCGTTCTCTGTCAGGCATTTGCTCCAAAGACGAATCTGAGCTAATTCTACCTGCATATTCCAGCCGAAACTCTGTGCTAAAGAAATATTATTGAATGTAAAGTCTCTTGAATCGGCTTTACTATTATTCAATGTACCATCTTTATAGAGGGAAATAGTAGATCCGTCATAAGTATAAGCAATGTGATACCATATATCCGGATACCAAAATTCCTCACTATCAAAATAGTTTCCATCCAACTGACACTGCAAACATGGCGCAATCTTTTTTGCTCCATCCGCCCAATAACGCAATAAAACGCCATTGAAAGAAATAGGAGCCGAATTGTCTGCGAAAATTAATCGTCTGAAAGCAATATTGGCAGGACCCACCCAATCTCCTGTCGGTCTGCCCGTTGTATTATCGAACTTGATCCAATACTCTATAGTCCACTGAGTAACAGGTATTTCGTTTTTAAAGTTCAGACTGGTTTTATTTGCTGATTTCAAAACCACCGCTTTCTGTTTATTAGGGGAAGTAAGCAGATAAAGAATATGGTTTGCGTTACCAACAAGTCCTATCGGTCCGGCTACGGAAGTGATCCGTACCGGAATCGCATAAGCCTCGTTATTGGGGGTGGTAAACGGCTTTATAGTAAGATTAATGACTGGTGCAGACACTTCACCTGCGGGAATCGTAACTGTGCGTTCAAAACTTCTGAATTCTTCCGGCAAAAGTTCGTAAGACGCTTCATGCTGTTGATTATACTCATCAATGAGTTGCTGATCAATATCCAGTGTTACAGTTACATCTTGATCAATAGCACGAACCAAACGGACGGTCAATGTTTTTATCACATCTCCCTCGTCCACCAATTGTGCCTCTATCTGCTGACTAAACGTATTAGAAGGAGCCGCTTCCGCAATATATACTCCATTATCGATAGTTGACAGTTTTGCATCGTTGCATCCGGTGACAACAGCCAAAGCTGCCCCCAGCACAACATATCTTGAAAATTTAATCATCTTCATAATTATCCTTTTTTAGTTATGTTCTTGCAATTAATGATTAGCGGGATTCAGAACCTGAATAACCTCACGCATAAAGAAATAGTCATTCACCGGACGACAAAGATTAAAACGGTAGGCACCCACTCCGCCAATGCGGGCATCTACTCCCGGACGATAGTACATCGCCATTCCCTTCAATGAATAAGTCACAATACCATCACGAGTTGTAAATTCCGGTCCGCCATCCCCTTTATGCTTTTCAAAGTCCTCACACCAAACTGTTTTACTAAGAATCGTAGCTTCATCCTCTATCGAACCGAATTTATTTAATAATCTGTCAAAACGACCATCCAAAGCATCACTATATCCCTCATCCGACCTACAGTAATAGGCTTGAACCACATAATAATCTAATAAAGGGCCCGACTCCTTGTTCAGTGTCTGCGGTTCTCCGTCGACCATCAATATACGTCCAGTTCCCGATTTCGGTCCGAATTCTTTCGATAATTCATCCAAAAAAATATGCATACGGTCCGAATTTCCACTCAGATTTCCGGAATAGCCAAAATTCGGTTCAAAGTCGATATCGAATCCATCATAGTTATACTTATTGATTGAATCAATAATCACCCGCGCATATTTACGGATAGCTTTTTCTTGTCCTTCTTCCGAAGTGTCACCATAATTGCCATACCACCCCCAATAAGCAGCCATCGCTTCATCCTTAGAGTTGTACTGTACGCCATCCACGATGAAATCATTCTCAACAGAAGCAGGCGTATGACTTCTGCCTATATCTGTGATATGCTGACAATACAAAACTCTGAGACCTTTCTTCTCTCTCACTTCCTTAAGGTCACTTTTTTGTGCTTCAGTCAGGTTGAAAGCCCCTCCCCAAAGAGAGACGATATCCATTGAATCGGGAATACCTCTCAACTGGTTGTTCATATTCGTTCCGGTTCCGGTCCATTCACTGTACCAGCCGAAAACAATCGGATGATCGGATTTCTTATACTCTCTCAGTGCCTTATAATAGTCTTCGCCATTGATATTCACCGGTTCGGTGAACTTCGGTTCCATTTCAGTCCAGTCGCTGCACTGTATAAACATCAGTGCACCCATTACTCCAAATATGATATATAATAATTTCTTCATATTGTTATTCCTAATTTAAGCTATTAATAAGTACCATTTTCTTTCATTGCCCACCAAAGATCAGTTCCATTAGAATCTTTTCCATTGCTAAGCATACTGACGGCCGCTTCCACATTCGCCTTATTGTTATTGTATTCACTTCGTGTAAAACGAAGACGGCGTTGTCCGCGCCCCGTATTACAATCGGCATTCATAGATTCAGTTGCCGGGAAGATTCTAGGATAGCCTGTCCGACGGAAATCTGCCCATCCGTTCATCGGGTCGGGATAACAGGCAATCCATTTCTGGGTAAGTACTCTTTCCAGTTTCTTCGCGTCATCAGCTCCATCCTCCCACTTGATCGTAATGGACGACTGGTTCGTATAATTGTTTCCGGTATGTCCGGCAATTAAATTATCCACATAATTTCCCGGTATAGATGTAGCGTCAGCCAAATAATCATCGGCACCCGATACCCCAAATTCCTCAAAAGACAATCGAACTCCCTTTTCATAGAAAGTCTTGGCATCTCCACCCATATTCCAGCCTTTCAGTGCTCCTTCCGCACGCAGGAAAGCAGCTTCGGCAGCGTACATTACCGGTTGTGGCAATGTTTTGTCGGTAGCGATAAAGAGTTTGCTATAGTTGGCGTATACCGTAGGTTCAGGTATTTCTGCCGAACCCGAACGGACACCTACATACCCACCGGCAGCAGTCTGAGTCTGCGGAGTAAAATAAGCAGGACGGCGAGGATCGTTATATCCGTTCATGTACGAAACGAGCAGGCATTGGCTCTTACTTCGGGCCATCCGCTGACAATAGCATATCCATTTTCATTGATTCCGCCATTAGTCGTATCATAAGAACTGTCGCCCACACTTTCCATCACACCTCCAAGTACAGCTTCCTGAGCCTTGGTCTGAGCATATTCCGGTTCTACTCCCGAGATGCGGATAGCCATCCGAAGTTTCAGCGTATTGGCAAACTTCAGCCACTTCGAGCAGTCACCTTTATAGAACTGGTCTACCACAGCCAAATCTTGATTTACGCCGAACGTTGCCGCCGACTTCAGAATGGTGATCGCATTATCCAGATCGTCAAACATGGCATGCCATACAGTCTGCTCATTATCATAAGGGGCTTCCGTTTCGCCGGCCTTCATCTGTGTGTAAGGAATGGGACCTTGCAAAGATGCGAGCAACTGCATACCATAAACACGGGTTAACTGAGCCATGGCATAAATGACACCTTTCTTTTCCGTAGAGTTCTCGACCAGAAAGAAAGAAGGATAGATATAGCCGTAGAGTCTTCCCCATGAACTGTCATTGTGCCCTTCGGACGCATTATAATAAGCAAAGATATTCTTTCCAAAGCTCCAGTTAGCTGTCGCAGTCACTTGACCGCTAAAGCTGGCCCACATACAATTAATCTCCTGACAAGCATTCTGTTGCGGACAAGCATACACGTTAAACATCGTAGACAGTAAGTTACTTGCCGGTACTTTTGAAGGCTGATAAGGGTTGGTATTAAAATCTTCAAAGTTAGTAGTACACCCCGCCATCATACATACGACTGCGCTTGCTCCGATATATTTTATTATCTTGTTCATACCTATTTATTATTTAAAACTGAAATTTAACATTGAATCCGAAATTTCTTGTACTCGGAAGCATATAGGCATCAAATCCCTGATAGAAGTTAGATGCAGCTGAAGTGGTCAGTTCCGGATCGAAAGGAGCCTTGCAATAAATCATCCATAAATTCTTTCCTACCAGCCCAACAGTCATTCCGACCTTATTGTCAAACCATTTTTTAGGCAATGTATAGCTAAGTGAAAGTTCGCCGAGTCGTACATTGGTAGCGCTATACGTGTAGTAAGCCGCAGTTCCCTGAATGGTCTGATAGTAAGTCTGTGCAGAGACTTTGCTCTGATTAATCTGCACGCCTCCTGCGTCACGTACGTCCGCGCTGACTTTGGAAACACCGGCAGCGTCAAGTACGGACTGCGTCTCACTGATAACAATACCTCCGAAACGTCCGGTGAAAGTCATGCCAAGATTAACTCCCTTATAACCGAATCCTAAACTCCAGCCCATATTCATCTTAGGCAGAATAGAACCTAAGTAGGTTTCTTTGTTCTCCATAGCCAGTCCGACACCTTCTTCATTAAGAATGTAGCCATTCAAGTCACGTTTGAGCAAGCGTTGTCCGTATACGTCTCCCATTGATCCTCCGACACGCAAAATCAGGCGGGCATCCGTATGTCCATAAGTAAGCGGAGACAGTTCCGGCATCTGGATAGGTTGTCCGGTGGCATAGTTATACACACCGTCAGCCAACCGTTTTACCCGGTTCTTATTCCATGTCAATGTATAGTTCGTATTGAAAGAGAAATCTTTCCACTGCTTGTTATAACCCAATGACATTTCCAGACCTTCGTTCATGATGTTTCCACTTTGGATAGGAATATTAGAATATCCCGAAGAAAGCGACAAGTCCGCATAGAATGTCTGATTATAAGTATTGGAACGATAATAAGTCAAGTTAAGACTGATGTCATTGAGGATACGTGCGTCCAAACCTACTTCCCATGACTTGGTACGTTCCGGTTTCAGTTTCGTGTTCGGATAAGAAGAGGTACTGGTCCAGCTCTGTGTCTGTTCATCGTAAGGGTAAGTAACGGTAGTCATGAAGCGGCCGTAAGAGTTACCTACCTCAGTGTACGAACCGCGAACTTTCAGGTATGTCAGCCAATCAGGAGCATTAAACATACTCGTCAGAATGGCGGAAAGTCCTATTGACGGGTAGAAGAAAGACTTGTAATCGGAGAAAGCCAGTCTTGAATCCCAGTCGTTACGTCCGGTAGCAGTCAGATAGATCATCGATTTCCAACCAATTTCCGCATTGGCAAAGATAGCGCGTGTCTGATCATGCCAGCCGGACTGTTTTGCTTTCCATGCTTTATTGAAATCGATATTGTGGACGGCAAAGAAATTGATAAGTTTCAATCCGCCTTCATATCCGATCATTTCATAACGGCTGTCACTCAGTGACACACCAAGGTTGACATTGACCGACCAGTCGTTAAAACTCTTATTCAGTGTAGCAATCGCATCCGCATACGTGTTCTTTGATTGTGTAGAGGTGTCACTGTACGTTCCACGGTCACCCGACACCAGTGTGCCGGTAGAAGCGTATGCCTTATAAGTACTACGATTATCATAATTATCTATTTTCACACGTCCTACCACATCCAGCCAGTCGAACAACTGATATTTGAGGGAAGCGTTGATCATATAACGGGTCTTCTTATTCTCCCGCAACTGGCGATTCTGTATCCAGTAGGGGTTGGCAAGACCACTTGAAGTACCGCCGTAAGGCCAGTATTGCTCCATCAGGTCCATACCGGAATTATAACGTTCGAACATACGTACATCATCGAAATTCCCACTACGAGGGAAACGGTAAAGTCCCGGCAGAGGATTATAGTAATAACCCTGCGACATCATATTCTTGTCATTCTGAAGAATATAACTGGCACCGGCATCGAGTGTCATCTTGTCTTTCAGGAAACTGGTCGTGTTACGGACAGTGAAATTATAGCGGTTGTATCCACTGTTGGGCAATATATTGGTGGTGTTGGTAGTAGAAGCCGACAAATACGCCTGATTCTTCTTGTTACCGGTTGACAAAGCAAATGAGTTAATGACATTCGCTCCGGTCTGGAAGAAGTCACGCGGATCGTAGTCACTGTTTACAATCGGCCCCCAGCTATCCAGGCTGTTGGGCAGGTTACCATATTTGCTCTGCATCTCAGGCATCATTGACACCTTCGAGAAAGTAGTATTATTGGAGACCGTGACAGAAGTCTTGTCCGCAGACCCCTTCTTGGTGGTTATCAGCACAACACCGGCAGCGGCAGCATTACCATACAGAGCTGCGGCAGAAGGTCCGGTCAGCATAGAGATAGATTCGATGTCTTCCGGGTTAATGTCGGCAGCGCCATCCGTACCCTGCTGGTCATAGATACCACCGCCACCTCCATTCATCATGTTATACATCGGTACACCGTCGATCACATAAAGCGCCAGATTGGAAGAAGTGATAGATTTGACACCACGCATCACGACACGCGAAGCACCTCCCGTGGTATTGGACGAATTAATATTAACACCGGCCACCTTACCATTCAGAGAAGAGATGAAGTTCGCATCTTTCACAGTAGTCAGTTCATCACCGCTCAGCTGCTGCACGTTGTATGACAATGCCTTCTCCGAGCGTTTGATACCCAATGCCGTCACTACCACCTCATTCAGTTCCTGCGTCGCATCCTCTAGCACCACATTGGCAACATTTCCTTTTACGGGTACTTCTTTTGACTGATAACCTACATAGGAAAATACAAGAACAGGATTCGCCGATGAAGTGGAAAGCTTATAGTTTCCATCCATATCGGTGATGGTTCCCTCACCGGAACTCTTCTCCCGGATAGAGACACCAATCAACGGCTCTCCATTCTTATCTTTTACCGTGCCGGCAATAAGTCTTTCTTTTCTCTGCTGTGCAACGTCTTTTTCTTTTGCAGCCAGTACTATTTTATTATCCAAAACTTTATATTCGATGCCCACACCTTTAAAAACTTGCTCCAGAACCTGGAATATATTCTTATTAGACACTGACACCGACACCTTGCGTTTCAAATCAAGATTCTTACTGTTTACAAAAAAGCCGAATCCGGACTCAAGTTCGATTTTGTGAAGTACTTCCTCTATGGTACAATCGTTTGCCTTCAATGTGATGGAAGTCTTTTGCGCATATCCATCGGACGCATATGCCAGTCCGAATGAGCAGACAATGAGTATAAATAGTAACTTCATAGTTAGTGATATTTTCCTTGAAGACCGCCTAAGAAGGTTTAATCCTCCAAGAAATTGGACGATACAATAATTTTGCATAAATTTGTAACGAGTTTAATTAAAAAACTAGTAGTTATACTTGTCGGGAAACAAGTAGATTCACGATTACTGGGCTCAATACGGGAAGATACGACCAATATCATCCCGTATCTTTTTTAGTTTCAAGGGTCTTTGTTTTTCATGGCAATAAGCTTTTTTGAAATAAGGTTATTAATAACACTAAATAAAAATTTCTATCTTCATCTTCTCTTTACTTCCTTGTACACTGTTCAGATAACGCCAGCGTATTTTCGAAGAAGCTTCTATATAATTCAGTATCTGCTCCAGACTCCTGCTTGTGAATGTCCCGGAAAACAGGTCATCATCGGGCACATTGCGGCGAACGATAAATTCCACATCATATCTGTCTGCCAAAATCTCCAGAGCATCCTGCAAAGATGTCTGCTTAAAGACGATAATACCATCCTTCCATGCCAGTTCTCCTTCACCGGAAGTAGTATAGAGCTCCGTTTTTCCACTCTGCGAATAATAGATCAGCTTCTGACCGGGTGCCATAGTAATGTACTGAGGCTTCTGTGCGGTATTATTAAATTCGAAATGCACTTTCCCTTCTATCAGAGTGGTAGTAATCTCTTCGGAATCCCTATACGCCTTTACATTGAACTTTGTGCCCAACACTTTAATCGCAGACTGATGGGCTGTGGAAACAATGAACTGTTTCTCCGGGTCTTTCTGAACTTCGAAATAGGCCTCCCCGTCCAGTTCCACTTTACGGGTACGGGAAGCGAACTGACTGGGAAAAGTCAGCGTACTTTTTCCGTTTACCCATACCATTGTTCCGTCAGCAAGCGTCACTTGCGTACGTTGTCCGGCAGGCACATATACGGTCTGCATTTCTACATTTTCCTTTTGCAGAGTTTGTATCAGTATATAACTTAATCCGAAAGCCAAAACAAATATAGCCGCAATCCGCATCGCCTTCATCGTAAAAGTGCGTAGTGAAAGCAGCTTGTCACGCCCCGTTTTCAACTCATCCGCATCCTGCCAAACAAGTGCATCATAACTTTTGCGGAGTGACATAAATTCTTTGAGATTAGCGGCATCGGCATCAATCCATGCTGCAACTTCTTCTTTCTCCCTTTGAGAGGCTTTTCCGGATATATATTTTAAAAGTAAATTCTGATTCATACTATAAGTTGAGTTACTTTATAAGTAATAAACAGGAGTATATTTGCTCCCCCTTTCATATAGAATACCACTCACTAAAAATAATCCCTAGTGAGAAATACAACTTTTTTTGCTGTTATTAAAAAAAGAGGAGAAAAAGATATTTTCAAGATCATCAAATAAAAAATATCAGGAAAGGAGCATACTCTTTCAGATTATCACGCAGCAGCTTCACAGCTTTGCTTATATGATACTCCACTCCTTTGACACTGATACCCAATTCTTCAGCTATTTCTTTATGAGATTTTCCATCCAGACGATCGGATATAAATGCAATGCGCGTCTTTTCCGGCATACCAGCCAACAATGTTTTCACCTTTGAGCGTAATTCTTCGGACATAACTTCCTTCGGATCACAGGCTTCCAAGGTTGAAATACGGATTTCCAATTCCCGTTGTCCCTTATCTGTCAGGTTTTGGTAGACGTTCTCCTGAACCTGCAAATGTTTCAGGTAATTGAGTGACTTGCTACGTATATAAGTGATTAATACAGCTTCGATACTCGGAATTTCCTGTTTTTTACTTAATTCCCACAAATAAATGATTGCTTCCGATACAATATCTTCAGCTACCAAATCATTATGGACGTATGATAAGGTAAACAGGAATGCTCTCCTATAATAGGTAGTATATATCGAATTAAAATTAATTGCAGTCATTTCGATCTATATTAATGGCGCTTATGCGTATAGTTTAAGTATATCCAAAGGTCTTTAATGATTGCAAAGAAATATATTTTAATTGAATAAAAGAACTTTTTGAAGAGAAAATGGGACATAAGCCGGTAAATCATCAGAAGGCTGACGACTAGCATATAGCTTTCACTCCTTTCTCTCCACTTTTTTCCAATGCTAAAAACTGACCAATTTATGCTAAAATCAGATCATTGCATCATTTCTATACTATTATGACTCAAAATTGCTCTAATCTATAAATCCAACTTCCTATATTTGCAGCCATAACAATTAAAACACAAAAAGAATATGATTACAAGTAGAAAGGTTTCTCAGGTCAATGTTTTTGCTGGTAGTCCCTGGGAAGTAGCCAGCGTAAAGAGTTTATTGAAAGCAGCGTATATCGAGGCATCAATGAAAGACAATGGATTGAACAGTATACTCATTTCTGTTCCATGCGAATATTATACAGCAGCAATGCGTGTGATTAATAAAAGAAAAGTTTCATAGGTTTTAGGTTAAACATATAAGATTAAAGCCGGGTACGATGGGAGATCGCACTCGGCTTTTCAGTCTTTGTATGATTCTTTTAAAACGAAGTAACCTTTAGATTGGTTGACTTTCTGTTTGTTTAATCTTCAGTTTGCTCAATTTCTACTTTTTCATTCTTTAGCTTTTCAAGAGCGGCAATCTGCATATTACAGAAAAGGTGTATGTGATGAATCAAGTTAGTATTCTGTGACAAGTAAACGACAGAGTCCATAAGTTGGGCAGACAGTTGGTAGGCTTTCCGATTATTTGTATTTTCGTCCGGACGACGCATATAAAGGGCAAAACTTCGGTATAAGATAGGAATAAAGCGTTCCCACGGAAGTTCTAAGCTAAGCAACAAATGGTTCATATTCTCCAGCATACGTTGAAGAGACTCAAGGTCCGGCTTATCAGATTGCTTGCCATACACCTCTGCCCATAGACGGGCTTCTTCTTCAAAAAAAATTTCATTGGGACTTTCTTTCGCGTTAGTCAAAGCGTTTTCAGTATCCATAAGATAAAAGTTTAATAAAGGGGCAAAAAAGAACGGTTTCGCCTTTCCCGTTGACTATCACTTTCTAGAAGCTGAAGGCACATTACATACTCTTCACGGGGGTACGAAACCGCCTATGAGGAAATTGTAAGCATAGAAAATGCCTACAACTTGTCAAAAGCAGATACACCGCTTCTAGAAAAAATGATAGTCACTGCAAATATACTATTTTTCAAATATAAGTAAGGAATATCTGTAGATTTATTGATCAGAATTTCCACCTTTACACTAACCCGCATCGTAAACTTACAGCCGTAAGTCTTACCATCGTAAGTTTACGGAAGAATCAATAAATTAGTCAAGAAAGAGAAACCAATGAGGTTTTACAATAGCTCCCTAGTAAATTTGATGGCAGTTTTGCTCTCATGC
>ERZ833515.1606-NODE-1606-length-15082-cov-4.141212_pt1 | contig 15082 bp, 15 predicted proteins | sample MGYA00519949_ERZ833515 | MGnify/ENA primary metagenome ERZ833515 (study PRJEB31850, sample SAMEA3708741) | human gut metagenome | biome: human gut; feature: human-associated habitat; material: faeces | place: China | collected 2014 ...
ACTGAGATAAATGCTCCGCGAGGGCGCACATTGTCTGGGAGACAATGGTTTTGCGGCAGCAATCGGATACTTCAAGATCCAGCTTGAAAAAGCAGAAGCCCAGAGACAATTCCAGAACTCCGATGCAGTGGAACACCGAAAAAAATGCCGGATTTACGGATGAGGAGAGAAGCAAGTTTACGGAGCTTCTGGACTCTGGATATATCGACACGTACCGCTATTTTTACCCGGATAAAGAGGGCGTTTATTCCTGGTGGTCGTACCGGTTTAAGGCGCGCGAGAAGAATGCTGGGTGGCGGATTGATTATTTCTGTGTTTCCAAGAGCCTGAAGGACCGGCTGGCGGGCACACAGATTCATACGGAGATACTGGGTTCGGATCACTGCCCGGTAGAATTACAGATAAAGGATCGGGATGAGACATGAATTTACTGACAGCAGAACATCTGAAAAAATCATATACGGAACGGCTGCTTTTTGATGACGTGGCATTTTCCATCGGTGAAGGTGATAAGATTGGTCTCATCGGCATTAACGGAACCGGAAAATCTACTCTTCTAAAGATTGTAGCCGGTCTGGAAGAGCCGGATGAGGGTACGGTGGTAAAGGGACGAAATCTCTATATCCGTTATCTGCCTCAGAATCCGGAGTTTGAAGCGGGACGGACCGTCTTAGACTGCGTGATCCGGGAAAATATGGCGCATGAGCACGCCTGGGATCTCGAGGGCGATGCGAAATCCATGCTGAATAAGCTTGGAATCACCGATTATAGTGCCAAGGTGGAGACACTTTCGGGCGGACAGAGAAAGCGCGTTGCCCTCGCAGCGGTGCTGTTATCGACGGCGGATCTGTTGAGCCGACGAACCATCTGGACAGTGCGATGGCGGACTGGCTGGGAGAGTACCTGAAAAAATTCCGCGGCGCGCTTCTGATGATCACGCACGACCGGTATTTCCTTGATAACGTGACGAACCGCATCGTCGAACTGGACAAGGGAAAGCTGTACAGTTATCAGTCCGGCTATGAGGGCTATCTGGAATTAAAGGCAGAGCGCGAGGCGATGGCGGTGAGCTCGGAGCAGAAACGCCAGAATATCCTGCGGACGGAGCTGGCGTGGATCCGGCGCGGCGCACAGGCACGCAGCACGAAGCAGAAAGGGCGTATTCAGCGCTTCGAGGCGTTGAGTGCGGTGGAAGCGCCGAAAGTAGATGGAAATGTGGAGATGAGCTCGATTTCCAGCCGTCTCGGACGAACCACGGTCGAGGCACACCATCTTCATAAGGCGTATGGTGACCGCCTCCTGATCGATGATTTTTCCTATATCTTCTTGAAGGATGACCGCATCGGCATCATCGGACCGAACGGTAGCGGAAAATCGACGCTGATGAAGATGATTACCGGCTGGGTGAAACCGGATTCGGGCGAGACGATCATCGGCCAGACCGTAAAAATGGGTTATTTTTCACAGGAAAACGAAGATATGGATCAGTCGATGCGCGTGATCGACTACATTAAAAATGTGGCAGAGTACGTGCGGACGGCGGACGGGCTGGTATCGGCATCCCAGATGTTGGAACGGTTCCTGTTCCCGTCCCATATGCAGTACACGCTGATCGGCAAGCTATCGGGCGGCGAGCGGCGCAGACTCTATCTGCTCCATATCCTGATGGGCGCGCCAAACGTCCTTCTGCTCGACGAGCCGACCAACGACTTGGATATCAGCACGCTGACGATTCTGGAGGATTATCTTGATCATTTCCAGGGGATCGTGATTACGGTATCGCATGACCGGTATTTCCTTGACCGCGTAGTGCGCCGGATCTTCGCCTTTGAGGGCGGCGGCGCGATCCGTCAGTATGAGGGCGGCTATACCGACTATCAGGCAGCCTGCGGGGAACGCATAGCGGCAGAGATGGAGGCATCTGGGACGGCATCCGGTCAGGAACGCGGCAGAGGTCAGAAGACCGGAGGCGCTTTTGGTGCGGGAACGTCAGATGCAGCGGAGACGGCAAAGGATAAAAACCGCGGCCGCCAGCGCGAGAAAAAGCTCAAATTCAGTTATATGGAGCAGAAAGAGTGGGAGACGATCGAGGATGATATCGCGGCGCTGGAAGAGGCAATCGCGGATCTGGAGCAGCAGATGCAGGACTCTGCCCGCGATTATACGGCTCTGAACGGCATCATAAAGGAAAAAGAGGAAAAAGAAGCTCTTTTGGAAGAAAAGATGGACCGCTGGATGTATCTGAACGATCTGGCGGAAAAAATAGAAGCACAGGCAGCTGCTCACAAGTAGGCACTTTTGGAACCGAAAGTGCCGTATGAAAACGTGGAGGGGATACAGGTGAAAGCAGAAAAAATCGTGAGACAGAAGATAAGAACCCCTGATTTTACACCGGGAATCAAGCGGACAGAGACGGGAATGCACTTGTGCGTCGAGGCACCGGGGACATTCTGCCATCTGACAATTTATGAGACAGGTAAAAAACAGGGTGTCCGGATCCCATTTTCCCCGGAAGAACGGGTGGGGGATCTCTGGATGATGGAGCTTGCGGGCGATGATTTTTCGGGACTGGAATACACGATCGAGACCGAGCAGGGGGAGCTGCCGGATCCGTGCGGGCGCATCTATACAGGACATGAGCGCTGGGGCGATTTAAAAGCGGCGCTCCGTCCGGTGCGTTGCCGTTTCCCGGAAGAAACGTATGACTGGGAAATGGATCAGCCGCTGAAACATCCGTATGATGAGACGATCCTGTACCGGCTGCATGTGCGTGGATTTACCCGTCATACTTCTTCCGGCACCGGGGAGCGGGGAACGTTCCGTGCGCTGACGGAGAAAATTCCCTATTTAAAGGAATTGGGTATCACAGCAGTTGAATTAATGATGCCGAATGAATTTCAGGAAGTGATGATGGAGGATGGGGCAGACGGGAATCCGTATGCGACCGGGACACCGACCGGACGGCTCAATTACTGGGGCTATGGGGCGGGATACCTGTTTGCGCCGAAAGCTTCGTACACATCCGGGAAAGAGAAAGAACCGGAGCGGGAATTTAAGGAACTGGTGAAAGAATTTCATAAAAATGATATCGAAGTGCTGGTTGAGCTTTATTTTACCGGCGAGGAGAGCGCGGCACTGGCGCAGGAGGCGGTTCGTTTCTGGGTTTACGAGTATCATGTGGATGGCGTGCACCTGTCCGGGTTTGCGCCGGCCGAACTGCTGGCGTCGGATCCGCTGTTAGCTGATACGAAGCTATTAGCTGGTTCCTGGGATGGCGTGCGTGTGCCAAAAACGGCAGCGGCACCGAAGCTGCGGGAGCGCCGCTGGCATCTGGGCGAGTACAATGAAGGATTTTTGATCGATATGCGCCGGGTATTAAAGGGCGATGAGGATCAGGTCGGCCGTCTCATTTACCAGACACGCCGGAATCCGGACGCGTATGGCGTGATCAACTATATGGCGGCGACAAATGGCTTTACGATGATGGATATGGTTTCCTGTGAGCAGAAGCACAACGAAGCGAACGGGGAGAATAACCGGGACGGAAGCGATTATAATTATACGTGGAACTGCGGTGTCGAGGGCACGACGCGGAAAAAGAAGATTGTGCAGATGCGGAAAAAACAGCTCCGCAACGCATTTTTGCTGCTCTTTCTGAGCCAGGGAACGCCGATGTTTTTAGCGGGCGATGAGTTCGGCAATTCCCAGAACGGCAACAATAATGCTTACTGTCAGGACAATGAGATTTCCTGGCTCAACTGGCATCAGCTGGAGACGAACCGGGATATTTACGAATTTGTAAAATATATGATAGCGTTCCGCAAAGCGCATCCAGTGTTCCATCTGCCGGTGGAGCCGAAAAATATTGATTACCTCGTCTGCGGACACCCGGATGTTTCCTACCACGGCGTCAAAACATGGTGCCCGGAGTTTGAAAATTTCCGCCGCCAGCTCGGCATTCTCTACTGCGGCGAGTACGGGCGAAGAGCGGACGGCACCAGCGATGACTATTTCTTTGTCGCCTACAATATGCACTGGGAGCCGCATGAATTTGATCTTCCGAAACTTCCGAAGGGAATGCAGTGGACTCTGTGCATCAACACAGACGACGCAGACAATAACGGAATCTGTCCGCCGGAAAGCCTGGAGGCAGGGCAGGAGCCGCAGGAAGAGCTTCGCCAGTATATGGTTCCGCCGCGGAGTATTCTGGTATTTCGCAGCTTTAAGCCAATTTCTGGTCCGGCATCCGAAAAGGATGGCAAAAAAGCCGGGAAAGTGGTAAAATCGGTAAAACAGCGGAATGTCAGAAAAGAACCGGCAAAGGAAGCGGAGACTGTGGTTGCGGCAGCACGCGAACTGTAAGAACGGAATTGAAAGAGGATAAAGCAAGTTGAAAAAGAAACTTTTTAGAGGGCTGGCAGCCGCCCTGTGTGCTGCCATGATGGCAGGGAGCGCGGCGCTTCCGGCATATGCGGCGGGTCCGTCACGGGAGTCGGTTCCCTATGCGGATTCCTATGCCTCCTATCAGTGGGCTTTTTTAAATACAGGTGAACTGCGTCTGGTGCCGAGCCATACGGCGGCAGTGGATGCAGCGATTGGGGCGATTACCGGCAGCCCGGCGCTCTCAGCAGATGGAACGGTCCGTTCTCTGGAAGGGATCGATATGAATATTGTCCCGGCATGGAAGAAATATGACGCGAAAAGTGGAAAACGTCAGGTGATTGTGGCGCTGATTGATACAGGGGTTGACATAACTCACCCGGAGCTTAGCGGTTCGATCTGGACGAATACGGGGGAAATTCCGGGCGATGGCATTGACAATGACGGAAATGGTTATATCGATGACGTTTACGGCTGGAATTTCTATGATAATAATGCCCAGGTATTTACCGGGGCGGATGACAATCATGGTACCCACTCGGCGGGCACGATCGCGGCGGCGAGAAATGGAGTCGGAACGGTTGGAATCTGCGATCCGGCGTATGTGAAGATCATGGTGATCAAGACGCTTGGAACATCGTCCGGTGTCGGAACCGTCAGCAACGTGGTTAAGGCGATCCGGTATGCGCAGGCGAACGGCGCGTCGATCTGCAATCTGAGCTTTGGCACGATGAAATATAGCGAGGAGCTGTATCAGGCGATCAAGGATTCGGGGATGCTGTTTATTGTGGCGGCTGGAAACGGTGACGCCTCCGGCAATGGCTACAGCATCGATGAGCAGCCGATGTACCCGGCAAGCTTTGAACTGGACAATATCATTTCCGTGGCAAACCTGCGCTTTGACGGTCAGCTCGACCGTGCGTCCAATTACGGGGTGAGAAGCGTGGATCTGGCAGCGCCGGGCAATTATATCCTGAGCACGATCACGGGCAATGACTATGCCTACATGAGCGGCACATCGATGGCGGCGCCGATGGTGACCGGAACGGCGGCAATGCTGTACTCCTGCGATGCGTCCCTGTCGCTTATGGATGTGAGAAACCGTATTCTGCAGTCGGCGCGGCCGCTTGAGAGTCTGTCCGGCAAGGTGGCAACCGGAGGTATGCTGGATGCCGGGGCGGCGATGCCGTAGATGGGAAAAATGAAAAGAAAGATTGTTAAAAAAATATTGAAATTCTTGTTTGTATATGATACTATGAACGGGTGAGATAATTGCCCCGCAGATTCATATGTTTATATGTATGAAGACGGAGTAATTACCATGATTTCTTCGGGGCAGGGCGAAATTCCCTACCGGCGGTATAGTCCGCGAACCGCGATGGCGGCCGATTCGGTGAGATTCCGAAACCGACAGTATAGTCTGGATGAGAGAAGAGGCAGGAGTCAGAGAGTGTACCGTTTGAGCGTAAGCAGGCTGGTGTACATCGGCTAAGTTGCGATTTATTATCCCAGGTCCCGAACAACCTGGGATTTTTTTAGTTTTACAAATGCAGCTAGTCCGGCACTTGATTCATACTCCTCCTTCGGAGAAATGAGTTTTAAAACCGAAAGGAGATTTAAGATGAAGACAGGAAAATGGAGTATTCAAAAATTGATTTATACGGCGATGCTGGCAGCGGTTGCTGGCGTGCTGATGTCATTGGAATTTTCGGTTCCGATGATGCCGCCGTTTTATAAGGTGGATTTCAGTGATGTACCGTCTGTGATTGCCGTGTTTCTGATGGGACCGGTATCCGGTATCTGTGTAGAAGTCATCAAGCTGTTAATCAAGCTGATTACTGTCGGAACTAACACGATGTACGTCGGTGAGCTGGCCAACCTGATTGCGGCGTTCCTGTTCGTATGGCCGCTGTGGTTCCTCTATCAGAAGCTGGGCGCTAACCGTAAGGCAGCTGTAGAAGCACTTCTGCTCAGTATCGTGATCCGCACCGCATGTGCATGCTTTATCAATGCGAACATTACGCTTCCGTTATATGCGAAAGCGATGAGCCTGCCGCTGGATGAAGTGATCCGCATGGTAGCGTCGGTCAACCCGGCGATCAAAGACCTGAATGGATTTATCATCCTGGCGACGATCCCATTCAACGTATTGAAAGTGGGACTCAACTATATCGTTGGACAGCTTTTGTTTGTACGCCTGCGTGCGGCGAAGATTGTGCCGAAAGCAGTATAAAATGAAATAAGAGGAATGGTTTGACGGATTTGGCTGTTTGCTGTGAAACGGCAGAACCATTTCATAGAAAGGATTGTCGGGAAACCGCTGGGAAAGCTGCCTGGGGGAAGAATCCCGGACAATCCTTTTTGTTTGATGGAACGTGCAAAGACATATCTGTTTTTATAAGAGGAGGAGATACTATGATACGTAACTATAGAGATTTGACAAGATGGGAAATGGAGCAGGTGGACCGTGAGAACACGATTATCCTGATTCCGCTCGGGGCGCTGGAACAGCACGGCAATCAGGCACCACTGGGAACGGATGATATTATCGCGGAGGCGATGAGTCAGGAGATCAAAAAGGCACTGGAGGCAGAGGGGGAAGAAGACTTCCCGATGCTGCTGTTTCCGGTGATTCCGGTGGGCTTAAGTACAGAGCATAAGAATTTCTGCGGTTCGGTCACAGTCCGGCCGGACACTTACTATCATCTCTTATATGATATATGTGTCAGCCTGGCGCATCACGGTTTTAAAAAGCTGGCTTTTTTGGTATGCCATGGTGGGAATGCGCCGATAGCGCAGGTTTTAAGCCGGGAACTTCGGAGTGAGCTGGGGATTGCACCGTTTATCCTTTCATCGGGGGCATTTGGTCATCCGGATGTAAAAGCAACGATTTCAAAGGGGAATATCTGGGATTTCCACGGTGGAGAGATGGAGACATCGATGGTAATGGCGGTCGATGAGAGTCTTGTGAAGCTGGAACTTTCGGAAGCGGGAGAGCCGACGGCGTTTGAGAAGACCCGCGCCCTGAAGCCATACGGTCCGGTTTCGATCGGCTGGGTGTCGGAGGATTGGAAAACAAAAGACGGATCGCCGATTGGAATTGGAGGAGATCCGTCTGGTGCAAGCGCCGAGAAGGGGCGAATTATATTAGAGACGAGTGCGCGGGAACTGGTCCCGGGGCTGTTAGATATCCGGGATTGGAATGAATAGGAATCAAACTTAAAAATGGGGTGTCTATGTCATCCGAATACCAGTGTTATTTACCAGATTCCCAGCGTCCGGATGCACCGCATGGTAATACCAGTCCGGTGCGGGTAACCGGAAGTCCCAGCTCGTCCGATTTCACTGTGCCGCCGTGGGTGGAGGCAACTTCGGTTGAGAGCATATAGGTCAGGACGGACGGCGCCAGCCCGGTGGTGTAGGAGTTGATGAGGAAGAAGAGCGGGTTGTCCGATAACAGTTTCGTACAGAGCTGCACGAACGGGTAAATCGAAGTTTCGATCTTCCAGATCTCGCCTTTCGGTCCGCGGCCGTAGGACGGCGGGTCCATGATGATTCCGTCGTAATGGTTGCCGCGGCGGATCTCACGCTCAACAAATTTCACACAGTCATCGACGATCCAGCGGATGGGTGCATTTTCCAGCCCGGAGGAACGGGAGTTTTCCTTCGCCCAGGCTACCATGCCCTTGGAGGCGTCCACATGGGTCACGCTGGCGCCGGCTGCGGCTGCCGCCAGGGTAGCGCCGCCTGTGTAGGCAAAGAGGTTTAAAACCTTGATTGGGCGTCCGGCATTGCGGATGCGGTCACCGAACCAGTCCCAGTTTGCCGCCTGCTCCGGGAAGAGACCTGTGTGCTTGAAGCTGAACGGTTTTAAGTTAAAGGTCAGTTCTTTGTAATGGATCGACCACTGCTCCGGCAGGTCGAAAAATTCCCATTCGCCGCCGCCCTTGGAGCTTCTGTGGTAGTGTCCGTTCATCTTTTTCCAGCCGCGGTGTGTCTTGGGGGTGTTCCAGATAACCTGCGGGTCCGGGCGAACCAGAAGATAGTCGCCCCACCGCTCCAGTTTCTCTCCTTCGGAGCAGTCAATCACTTCATAATCGTTCCATCCATCTGCAATCCACATAAAATTTTATCCTTTCAAAAAAATGAGGCGCAAACCCCGGAAAAGGGTATCTGCCGCCTTTATAATCGGTGTTATCCATAAGCCATTTCCATCTAAATGGCATAAATGGTTACTGTTCCCGGGTAGGCACTTTTGGAACCGAAAGTGCCGTAAGAAAACGTGGTGACAGCAGGAATTTGCCGTATTTAAATGCGAAGCCACGGCAAATTCCGTTACTGGGCACGATGCGTGCACAGTAACCATAAATGCAGTCTGTCTGAACAGGGAAAAAAACGGTTCAGTTGAAATGCATACCTAATTATATCGGTCATTGATTGGCGTGTCAAACCTTTTGAACGGCTTCCTGCCAAAAAAGTAAATAAATTGAAAGATAAATCTCCTTGAAGATTCCTACATCTCCTGTTAAAATGTATATTAGGTAAATGATAGATTGCACGTATCTGGAACAAAACAAGGCGTTATAAGCATCTGATGCAGTCTCCACACGACGGGAAGTGTGCGAATGTGCAGCAGGTGGGAGAATAGACGTTATCAATCGTGAACTGGGAGGGCTTGTATATGAAGAAACAGAAACTGGCAGTCTGCGTCCTTTCTGCAGCGCTGATGATAGGGGCGGCGACCCTGACATCTTACGCGGCAGAAGGCTGGCAGCAGTCTGGAAACAGCTGGATATATGTGGACAACAATGGCAACAAGGTGACGAATACCTGGAAGAAGGGCGCAGACAATCTCTGGCGCTATCTCGATTCCCAGGGCAACATCGCGTCGAACTGCTGGGTGGACGATGAATACTTTGTCGAGAGTACCGGCATCATGGCGACTGACAAGTGGCTGAAACTGCCGAAGCGCAATCCGGCATGGAACGAGACTTCCGCTACGACGGTCTGGTACTATTTCTCCACCAGCGGAAAGATGGTATCCGACGGCTGGTCCAAGATCGGCGGCAAGTACTATTACTTCGACGGTGATGGAGCGATGCAGACGGGCTGGGTGGATGATGACACCTACTACACGAATGCAGATGGTGTCATGCAGATCGGCTGGGCATATCTGGAAGATCCGGATGATACCAAAAAGGACGATGATGAAGTGAAACCCGGCGACGACGATGAGGATCATCATTGGTACTACTTTCAGAGTTCAGGAAAGAAATATGTGCCTTCTTTAGGCGGTGCCAAATATAAACAGTATAAGATTGACGGAACCTACTACTGCTTCGACGAAAACGGAGCGATGCAGACCGGATGGGTCGATATGGGAAATTCCTCTGGATTTGCAAATTACCGTTATTATCAGAGCAACGGTCAGGTACAGACTGGCTGGCTCTCCACGACTCCGCCGGAGGAGGATGATTACAATCTGGATCTCGGCAGCGATGTACAGTGGTATTATTTTTCAAGCAACGGCGAGCCGAAGGTGGGTCCGAAGATTTCTGACGCTTCGACGAGCAACCTGGTCCGCATCAACAATATTACCTACTTATTTAATGAGAAGGGCAACCCGGTCTATGGTCTGAGACGTCTGGAGGTAGGAACGAGCGGTCAGTATGCCTGCTATTTCTTCGGCGCGGACAAGGCGACCAGCTCAGTTGTAAAAGGCAAGGGAAATGTAGTAGAGGGCGACGGAACGACCGGACAGTTCTATTTCACTGACAGCGGCAACAAGGCTGGACGCGGCTACTCAGGTGTGGAGGATGGATTCCTGTACTACATGGGTAAGCTTCAGAAGGCAGACAGCGGTACCAAGTATGAAGTCATTGAAGTCAATGACAAAAACTATCTGGTAACGACGAGCGGCAAGGTAGTGAAATCCAGCACCGTGAAGGATGCGAACGGCACAAAGTTTAAGACAAGCTCTGCGGGTGTTGTCACAGAGGTGGACGGCACAAGCGACGATGGCAGCGACGAGGCTAGAACCCCGGTGGAACCGACGTATTGGGAGGATTAATTAAAAAAGCTGAGAGTCTTCTCGACTGAGATGAAATTTCTGCATGGAAATATATTCTTGTGGATAAACAGGAGTTTCTTCTATAATAAAAGGTGTAATTACCCACCGGAAGAAGAAACTCCTGTTTTTTCTTGAAAAATATAGATTTTTTCTTAAAAAAACACTTGCATTTCCCAGAAAGCTGTGTTATTATAACGAAGCTGTGGCATGATAGCGATGAAACGAGAGGTTGCTGCTTATGATAAGCAGGTTATTCCGCGGAGCGAATGTCAAGTTAGGAAACTGGCGACAAGTCACTGTACAAGAATAGAGTATCCTGAAGACAAATGACGGATTTGGTGTGTGGACTGCGAGGACACACACGGGTATGTGTACAGTCACCGCTTGTCGTGCTTAATAGTACGAAAAGGAGGCGACTTTTTTTATGGCAAGTCAAGTAATGAGAATCACACTGAAAGCTTATGATCATCAGCTGGTAGATACATCCGCTGCAAAAATCATTGAGACTGTAAAGAAAAACGGATCAAAGGTGAGTGGACCGGTGCCGTTGCCAACTAAGAAAGAGGTAGTAACCATTCTGCGAGCAGTTCATAAGTACAAAGATTCCAGAGAGCAGTTCGAGCAGAGAACTCATAAGAGACTCATCGATATCATTGCTCCGAGTCAGAAGACAGTTGATGCACTGCAGAGACTGGAAATGCCGGCTGGCGTGTCCATCAACGTAAAGATGAAAAACAAATAATTAAGAATCCTATACTAGTTTAGATAGAGACATCTGGACAGTTCTAGGATGAACGCGGGAGTTTGACGAACGCGTTCCGCTGTAGAAAAACAGGAGGTCAGATTAATGAAGAAAGCGATTTTAGCTACCAAAGTCGGAATGACTCAAATCTTCAACGAAGACGGAGTTTTAACTCCAGTAACCGTTCTTCAGGCTGGACCGTGTGTTGTTACACAGGTTAAGACAGAAGAGAACGATGGCTACAAAGCAGTACAGGTTGGTTTTGTAGACAAGAGAGAAAAACTTGTGACAAAGCCGGTTAAGGGTCATTTTGACAAGGCAGGCGTTGCTTACAAGAGATATGTAAGAGAGTTCCGCTTAGAGAATGCTGAAGAGTATTCTGTAAAAGACGAAATCAAGGCAGACATCTTCGCAGCAGGCGATAAAATCGATGCAACTGCTATTTCCAAAGGTAAAGGTTTCCAGGGTGCCATCAAGAGACACGGCCAGCACAGAGGACCGATGGCTCACGGTTCCAAGTTCCATCGTCATCAGGGTTCCAACGGTTCTGCAACCACACCGGGACGCGTATTTAAGGGCAAAGGAATGCCGGGTCACATGGGCAGCGTAAAAGTAACTGTTCAGAACCTGGAGGTTGTTAAGGTTGATACTGAGAACAACTTACTCCTTGTTAAAGGCTCTGTACCGGGACCGAAGAAATCCTTAGTAACAATCAAAGAGACAGTAAAGGTCGCTAGATAAGGCTTTTACGGGAAAGGAGGAACATACAGATGGCAAACGTATCTGTTTTCAATTTAGAAGGCAACGAAGTTGGCACATTAGAACTGAATGATGCTGTATTCGGTGTAGAAGTAAATGAACATCTGGTTCACATGGCAGTTGTAGCACAGCTTGCTAACAAACGTCAGGGAACTCAGAAAGCAAAAACCCGTTCCGAAGTTTCCGGCGGTGGTAAGAAACCGTGGAGACAGAAAGGTACCGGACATGCAAGACAGGGTTCAACAAGAGCTCCGCAGTGGACGGGCGGCGGCGTAGTATTCGCTCCGACACCACGTGATTATACAATCCGTTTAAATAAGAAAGAGAAGAGAGCTGCTCTTAAATCTGCTCTGACAAGCCGTGTAAACGAGAACAAGTTCATCGTAGTTGAGGCTATGAACTTCGACGAGATCAAGACAAAGAAATTTGTTGAGGTTATGAACAACCTGAAAGTAAACAAAGCTTTAGTTGTTCTGGATGAGGCTTGTGACAAGGCTGTATTATCCGCTAGAAACGTGGCAGACGTTAAGACTGCTTCCGTAAGCACCATCAACGTTTACGATATCCTGAAATACAACACAGTAGTAGCAACCAAGGCTGCTGTAGCTTCTATCGAGGAGGTATATGCATAATGGCAAACGTACAGTACTATGACGTAATCCTCAAACCGGTTGTAACTGAGAAGAGTATGAATGCTATGACAGACAAGAAATACACCTTCCTGGTACACACCGAGGCAAACAAAACTATGATCAAAGAAGCCGTTGAGAAGATGTTCCCGGGCACCAAAGTTAAGAGTGTCAACACCATGAACATGGACGGCAAGACAAAGAGAAGAGGCATGACCTTCGGTAAGACAGCTGCAACAAAGAAAGCTATCGTTCAGCTGACCGAGGACAGCAAAGAGATCGAGATCTTCGCTGGTTTATAATTCATCCTCAATAGACAATTATACGACGAACACTATGTCGTGAAAAACATGAAGAAACGCCAGGAGGCGTTGAACGAAAGGAGTCAAAGTCATGGGAATTAAATCTTACAGCCCATATACACCTTCCAGAAGACATATGACCGGCTCTGATTTCTCTGAGATTACAAAATCCACACCGGAGAAATCCTTAGTAGTTTCTTTAAAGAAGAACGCAGGTCGTAACAACCAGGGTAAAATCACCGTTCGTCACAGAGGCGGCGGTTCCAGAAGAAAATATAGAATCATCGACTTCAAGAGAAATGCAAAAGACGGTATCGCAGCAACCGTACTTGGTATCGAGTACGATCCGAACCGTACAGCAAACATCGCTCTGATCTGCTACGCAGACGGCGAGAAAGCTTATATCCTTGCTCCGGCTGGTTTACAGGTTGGACAGAAGGTTATGAGCGGTGCAGAGGCTGAGGCAAAAGTTGGTAACTGCTTACCGCTTTCTGAAATCCCGGTTGGTGCACAGATTCACAACATCGAGCTTCTTCCGGGCAAGGGTGGTCAGCTGGTTCGTTCCGCTGGTAACTCTGCTCAGTTAATGGCTAAAGAAGGCAAATATGCAACCCTTAGATTACCGTCCGGAGAGATGAGAATGGTTCCGATCAGCTGCCGCGCTACTATCGGTGTAGTTGGCAACGGCGACCACAACCTGATCAATATCGGTAAGGCTGGTAGAAAACGTCACATGGGTATTCGTCCGACTGTCCGCGGTTCTGTTATGAACCCGAATGACCATCCGCATGGTGGTGGTGAGGGCAAGACCAGTATCGGTCGTCCAGGTCCATGCACACCTTGGGGCAAACCGGCACTCGGCCTGAAGACCAGAAAGAAAAACAAACAGTCTAACAAGTTAATCGTAAGAAGAAGAAACGGTAAACAGTAATAGGAGGTATACTAATGGGTCGTTCATTAAAAAAAGGACCATTTGCAGATGCTCATCTTTTAAAGAAAGTAGATGAGATGAACGCAGCAGGACAGAAACAGGTTATCAAAACCTGGTCCCGCCGTTCCACAATCTTCCCGCAGATGGTTGGACATACAATCGCAGTTCACGATGGTAGAAAACATGTTCCGGTATACGTGACAGAGGACATGGTTGGACATAAACTCGGTGAGTTCGTAGCCACTAGAACTTACAGAGGCCACGGAAAAGACGAGAAGAAAGCAGGACGTAAGTAAGTTACGCTTGAAAGGAGGTTTCACCAATGGCTAAAGGACATAGATCCCAGATTAAAAGAGAAAGAAATGCTAATAAGGATACGAGACCGTCGGCTAAGCTGTCTTACGCCAGAGTATCCGTTCAGAAAGCATGCTTCGTATTAGATGCCATCAGAGGCAAAGATGTGAAGACAGCGCTTGGTATTGTAACATACAATCCTAGATATGCTTCTACTTTAATTAAAAAATTACTCGAGTCTGCTGTTGCTAACGCAGAGAACAACAACCAGATGAATCCGGAGAACCTGTACGTTGCAGAATGCTTCGCTAACAAGGGACCGACAATGAAGAGAGTAAAACCGAGAGCACAGGGCCGCGCTTACAGAATCGAAAAGAGAATGAGCCACATCACAATCGTGCTTGATGAGAAATAAGAGGAGGCAATTATGGGACAGAAAGTTAATCCGCACGGCTTAAGAGTCGGTGTTATTAAAGACTGGGATTCCAGATGGTATGCGGAAGCTGATTTTGCAGATAACCTGGTAGAGGATCACAAAATCAGAACCTTCCTTAAGAAGAAATTATACAGCGCCGGTGTTTCCAAAATCGAAATCGAGCGCGCTTCTGATAAAGTAAAAATCATTCTTTACACTGCTAAACCGGGCGTTGTTATCGGTAAGGGCGGCGCAGAGATCGAGAAGACAAAAGCTCAGGTTCAGAAATTAACTGACAAGAAAGTTTTTGTAGACATCAAAGAAGTTAAGAGACCAGACAGAGACGCTCAGCTCGTTGCAGAGAACATCGCTCAGCAGCTTGAGAACCGTATTTCCTTCCGTCGTGCGATGAAGTCCGCTATGGGCAGAACCATGAAGGCTGGAGCTAAGGGTATCAAGGCTTCCGTATCCGGACGTCTTGGCGGTGCTGATATGGCTCGTACAGAGTTCTACAGCGAGGGCACTATCCCGCTTCAGACATTAAGAGCAGATATTGACTA
>ERZ833515.1614-NODE-1614-length-15031-cov-8.583600_pt1 | contig 15031 bp, 8 predicted proteins | sample MGYA00519949_ERZ833515 | MGnify/ENA primary metagenome ERZ833515 (study PRJEB31850, sample SAMEA3708741) | human gut metagenome | biome: human gut; feature: human-associated habitat; material: faeces | place: China | collected 2014 ...
CGTAAGTCATAAACCCAATTCACCTCTGTGCCCTCCGTGTCCTCTGTGGTGAAAATAGTGCAAAAATGAACTATTCAATTAAATAACAAACCGAATAATATTTTTTTATTCTAAAGTGAATCAGCTAATGAGCTAACGTCTATACGATACAGTATAAGGTTGGTAGCTTGATAAAAGTTTTTTTTAAGCTAAAAAGTACAAATCTTTAAACTTTATTTCTTTACTTTGTTATTTATAGAGTGAGACTTATAGCGAACTTAAACTAGAAAGATTATGAAAGTAAAGCAAATTTGTATGATGGTGCTACTATGGTTGGGAGTGATTCCGGCGGTGCAGGCACAGACTTTCGACAAATTATGGAAAGAAGTGGAGCAAGCAGAGAAAAAGAGCTTGCCTAAGACAGTGATAAAACTGACTGATGAGATTTATCAGAAAGGGGAAAAAGAGAAAAACTCTCCGCAGATGCTCAAAGCATACGCGTGGCGGATGAAATACCGGGAAATGTTGAATCCGGATAGTCTTTATGCCGGTCTGAAAGGACTGGAACAGTGGGTGAAACAAACCGACCAACCAATGGACCGTGCTATTTTGCACTCTCTGATAGCCGGAATTTATGCAAATTATGCTGCCAACAATCAATGGCAACTTCGCCAACGGACGGAAATTGTAGGCCAAACGCCTTCCGCGGATATACGCGAGTGGACCGCCAATATGTTTGTAGAGAAAGTGCGGACAAATGTGAAAGAAGCCTTGGCTGACTCTGTGTTACTGCTCAAAACTTCTTCACGCGACTATATCCCTTTCGTAGAACTGGGGAAAACGAGTGAATATTATCACCATGACCTCTATCATTTATTGGCTTCCCGTGGCATTGATGCTCTGTTGCAAGTGGAAAAACTAGGTAGCGGGTATACTGAAACGAACGCCGTAAATCCGGTGAAGCAGGATATAATAGCTATTTACGGAAATATGCTTTCTGCTTATAAAGCAGCCGGATTGAAAGAAGGTTATGTGTTGATCGCACTTAACTATTTGGAATGGAGACGGGGAGCGGAACGGTATATCCGACCTCTCCAAGTAAAGGGAGAGGCTTCAGTATTGACGGATGACACTTACCTGAAAGCATTGAATACATTGAAAAGTAAATATGCTTCGGAGCCGATATGTGCTGAAGTGTACCTGGCACAAGCCCGTTATGCTATTGAAAAGCAACAGCAGGTTAATGCATTGCAGCTTTGCGATGAGGCGATTCGTCTTTATCCGGGGTATGACAGAATCAATGCTCTGAAAAATCTTCGGGAAGAGATATTGGCTCCTTATTTGAATGTCTATGCAGCAGATCAGGCTTTCCCGAACGAAGAGATAGAACTAAGAGCCTCACATAAGAATCTGGATGGTTTTACCGTCCGGATTTATCAGGCGAAGAAACTGATAAAAGAACAACATTACTCTGTAATTCGTCCGGAAGATTACCGGACACAGGACACGGTGTTTACGTTCAAAGCTCCCGAACTTGGAGCTTACGTAATGCGTATCATACCGGATATTCGTGCAAAGAGAGACAGTGAAAGCAAGTTTGACGTAACACGTTTCAAGGTGTTGACTTGTCGTCTGCCGGAAAAACAATATCAAGTGGTGACGTTGGACGGACAGACGGGACATCCTATTTCGAATGCGAAAGTTACGATGTATAGTAACGATGAAAAAGTTTTGCAAGAGTTTACGACGGACAAAGATGGTAAGGTGGTATTTCCCTGGAAATCTGAATACCGCTATTTGAAAGCCTCCAAGGGTACGGATACAGCGATGCCGAAGCAAGGTATCTATGCAGGAAGTTACGGATATTACGGTGACGAAGATAAAGTGGCGGAAAATATGACTTTATTGACTGACCGTTCTTTGTATCGTCCCGGACAGACGGTGTATGTGAAAGGAATTGCCTATTCTCAAAAATCAGATACGGCGGATGTGCTTCCGAACAAGGAATATATGGTTACTTTATTGGATGCAAATAATCAGGAAGTAGGGCAGAAGTCGGTACGCACCAATGAGTTCGGCTCGTTTGCCACTGATTTCGCGTTGCCTTCAGCTTGCCTGAACGGAATGTTCTCGTTGAAGGCAGGAAGAGGTCGTACAAGTATCCGCGTGGAAGATTATAAACGTCCGACATTTGACATCACTTTTGAAAAGCAACAGGGAAGTTACAAGTTGGGAGATGAAGTGCAGGTGAAAGGCAAGATAGAATCTTATAGCGGTGTATTGCTTCAGGATCTTCCGGTAAAATATAAGGTGATGCGTTCTACATATAGCCTTTGGCGCTTTGCGGAATCGGTGCAGATTGCTTCCGGTGAAGTGACGGCCAATGAGAACGGAGAATTTACGATACCGGTCCGCCTGCAGGAAAGTGACTCTTATAAGAATGATGATAAAGTATATTATCGCTATTCCATTGAAGCTACTGTTACCAATGTGGCGGGTGAAACACAATCTTCTACGGATGTCATTTCGGCCGGAAATCGTTCGTTGGTTTTGCAGGTGGAATTGCATGATAAGACTTGTAAGGATAAACCATTCGACACGATGTTTAACGTGCAAAACCTGAATGGACAACCTGTGGAAGTGAAAGGAAATTATTACTTATATCCTGCCAAAGACCAGGATTTCAAACAACTGGAAGAGAAACCGGTTTTAACGGGAACTTTTACTTCTAACGAAGAAATAACGCTCGATTGGAAGAATCTTCCTTCGGGCCCTTATGTACTGAAAGCATCGGTGAAAGATAATCAGGGCAAGGAAGTGACTACTGATACTAACACGATTCTTTTCTCCATTGAGGACAAACGTCCGCCTGTTGAAACGACGGTTTGGTTCTATGGAGAAAATATGGAATTTGATGCGACTCATCCGGCTGTATTCTGCTTCGGTACGTCGAAAAAGGATACTTATGTGATGATGAATGTATTCTCCGGTGATAAACTGCTGGAAAGTAAGATGTTGAACTTGTCTGATACGATTGTTCGCTTCGAATATCCATATCAGGAGAGTTATGGTGACGGTGTGTTTGTGAATTTCTGTATGGTAAGAGATGGACAGGTTTATCAGGAACATGCCCGGTTGACCAGACGTGTGCCGGATAAGACATTGACTATGAAGTGGGAAGTGTTCCGCGATAAGTTGCGTCCCGGACAGAAGGAAGAATGGAAACTGACGATTAAAACGCCACAAGGACAAGCCGCTAATGCGGAGATGCTGGCAACGATGTATGATGCTTCACTGGATAAGATATGGAACCGTCAGCAGAATTTCCAAATCTTCTATAGTCAGATTGTTCCGTATTCTAATTGGATGAGCGGATATTCCGGCAATAATTCATTTAATTACTGGTGGAATACGAAAAGCCTTAAAGTGCCGGGATTGGCGTATGATTATTTCGTGATGTCTTCCGGTGTAGGAAATGTATATGCATTGTCGGAGTCTTTGGCTGATGGAGTGGTGGTTAGAGGTCTGGCGGTTCAGAGAAAGGTGTCGTTGACAGGAAGTGTTACAAGCCGGAGCAATGCGGTGGAAGTGAAATATGTACCGGCTTTAGTCTCCGATGCTTCTGAAGATGTGGAATTTGAGTCAGGATGGGGTCAAACGGGAACACTTGGTAAACTTGATGAAACGTCCGGAAACGAAACACTCCCTGAAGCTCCTGCCGACCTGCGTACAAATCTTGCAGAAACAGCCTTCTTCTATCCGCAACTTCGCACCAATGAACAGGGAGAAATCTCATTCTCTTTCACGATGCCCGAAAGTCTGACGCGTTGGAACTTCCGTGGATATTCTCATACGAAAGGGATGCTGATGGGAACATTGGACGGTGAAGCTACCACAAGTAAGGAATTTATGCTGACTCCTAATCTTCCCCGCTTTGTACGTGTGGGAGATAAGACTTCTCTTACAGCTTCTATCTCTAATATGACTGGTAAGCCACAAGCCGGAACAGTAACTCTGATTCTTTTCGATCCGATGACAGAGAAAGTAATCAGTACACAAAAACAGAAATTCAGCCTTGTTGCCGGAAAGACGATTGGCGTGAGCTTCCAGTTTACCGTCAGTGATAAATACGAAATATTGGGATGCCGGATGATAGCCGACAGCGGTACTTTCAGCGATGGAGAACAACAGTTGCTTCCGGTGCTTAGCAATAAAGAACATTTGGTAGAGACACTTCCAATGCCTGTACGTGGAGAAGAAACCCGTACTTTCTCACTCGACCGCCTGTTCAACCAACAAAGTAAAACGGCAACCGACCGTAAACTGACTGTCGAGTTTACAGGAAATCCGGCCTGGTATGCTATTCAGGCATTGCCTTCTTTGAGTCTTCCTACAAGCAATAATGCGATCTCCTGGGCTACGGTATATTATGCAAATACCTTGGCTTCGTTCATTATGAACAGTCAGCCGAAGATCAAAGCAGTGTTTGAAAGTTGGAAATTGCAGGGAGGTACGAAAGAAACCTTCTTGAGCAATCTGCAAAAGAATCAGGAAGTGAAGAACATCATTCTGTCCGAATCTCCCTGGGTGCTCGAAGCGCAAACGGAAGAGCAACAGAAAGAACGTATCGCCACTTTGTTTGACTTGAACAATATTCGTAGTAATAATATTGCGGCTTTGACCCGATTACAGGAGTTGCAGAACGCAAACGGTGCATGGTCTTGGTATAAAGGAATGACCGGCAGCCGATATGTCACTGCCTATATCGCCGAACTGAATGCCCGTCTGGCTATGTTGACAGGTGAGAAATTAACAGGTCCAGCTCTCTCCTTGCAACAAAATGCTTTCACTTACCTTCATCAATCAGCTTTAGACGAATATAAGGAAATCCTGAAAGCACAGAAAGAAGGAGTGAAATTTACCGGTGTTTCGGGCAGTATTCTGCAATATTTGTATCTCATCGCTATTTCCGGAGAGCAGGTGCCTGCGACCAATAAAGCTGCTTATACCTATTATCTTTCTAAGGTAGGAGAATTGCTTACTTCTCCTTCGATGGATACGAAAGCGATTGCCGCTATTGTACTGGATAAAGCCGGACGCAAGAAAGAAGCACAGGAATTTGTCGCTTCTTTGAAAGAATTCCTGACCAAGACGGATGAACAGGGAATGTTCTTTGCTTTCAACGAGAATCCGTATACATGGGGCGGAATGCAGATGCAGGCTCACGTAGATGTGATGGAAGCATTGGAGGCGATAGGCGGTAACAGCGATACCGTGGAAGAAATGAAACTTTGGCTGTTGAAGCAAAAGCAAACGCAACAATGGAACTCTCCGGTAGCTACTGCCGACGCGGTATTTGCGTTGCTGATGAAAGGTGTTAATTTGCTCGACAATCAGGGAGATGTACGGATTGTAATTGCTAATGAAGTGCTGGAAACGGTTGCTCCGAGTAAAACAACTGTTCCCGGATTGGGATATATCAAACGTTCTTTCACACAGAAGAGCGTGGTGGATGCCCGTAAGATTGAAGTGGAAAAGAGAAATCCGGGTATCGCCTGGGGAGCTGTATATGCAGAATTTGAATCCCCCATCAGTGATGTGAAACAACAGGGTGGTGAGTTGAATGTAAAGAAACAATTGTATGTGGAACGTATGGTAAATAATGTCCCTCAATTGCAGCCTATAACAGTGAAAACTGTTCTTCAGATAGGTGATAAAGTCGTTTCCCGTTTGAGCATCCGTGTAGACCGTCCGATGGACTTTGTGCAGTTGAAAGATCAGCGGGGAGCTTGCTTCGAACCGATCGGCAGCATTTCCGGTTATCGTTGGAACAACGGACTGGGCTATTACGTAGACATCAAAGATGCATCGACCAATTTCTTCTTCGATCATTTAGGAAAAGGAGTATATGTATTGGAATATAGTTACCGTGTCAGCCGTGCAGGAACTTACGAAACAGGTCTGGCAACCATGCAATGTGCATACGCACCAGAATATGCTTCACATTCTGCTTCGATGACGGTAGCTGTTAAAGAGTAACGCAGGACATTTGTAAGAGAAATATTCAGGCACGCATTATGCCGATTTTACGGTTCATTAGATAAACTGAAACCGTAAAATAGGCGTAATCCGTGCCTGAATCTATTTGATACCTCTTGATGGGGAGAATTATCCTCTTTCGTCAATCTGTGTTAATCTGTGTAATCTGTGGTGAAAAACTCATCTAAAACCCCTACATTTGTGCACCAAAATAAAAAATATCGCATGAAACGTAGTTTACTATCTATATTATCTTTACTTACTGTCGCTTTGGCAGCCGTTGCCCAACCTCGTATCTCTTCAAATAAAGAGACACATAACTTCGGACAAATTGAGTGGAAACGTCCGGTGACAGTGGAATATACCATCACTAACACGGGAAACCAGCCATTGGTACTGACCAACGTCACAACCTCTTGTGCTTGTGCCGTGGCCGATTGGACCAAAGAACCGATTGCCCCGGGAGGAAAAGGAGTAGTAAAAGCTTCTTTTGACGCAAAAGCGTTAGGACATTTTGAAAAGTCGATAGGAATATATAGTAATGCCAGTCCGAGCCTGGTCTATCTGAAGTTTACCGGTGAAGTAGTGCAGGAAATAAAAGATTATACAAAGCTACTTCCTTATACAATTGGAAATATTCGTTTAGATCGTGATGAGTTTGCTTTCCCCGATGTCTATCGCGGACAGCAGCCTTCATTGACCTTCGATATCGCCAATCTTTCGGATCGTCCTTACGAACCGGTATTGATGCATCTGCCTCCTTATCTGAAAATGGAAGCGGAACCCAAAGTCTTGTTGAAAGGCAAGAAGGGAACTATCAAACTGACGCTGGATGCGAGCCAGCTAAAAGATTACGGATTGACACAGACTTCTGTCTACCTTTCCCGTTTCTCCGGTGATAAGGTGAGCGAAGATAATGAAATACCGGTTTCGGCCATTCTTCTTCCCGACTTCTCTCGTATGACGGAAAAAGATTCTTTGAACGCTCCTGCCATGCACATTTCGGAAACGGATATTGATCTTAGTATCCCGTTGATAAAGAAGAATAAGGTAAGCCATGATATATTGATAGCCAATTCCGGAAAGACTCCGTTAGTCATCAGTAAGTTGCAGGTATTCAATTCATCGGTAGGAGTGAGCCTGAAGAAGACGGTCCTTCCTCCGGATGGAATGACGAAGCTCAAAGTAACTATTCGTAAGCGTGACGTAGGTAATAAGAAGCATCATCTACGTATCCTGATGATAACAAATGATCCGTTACGCCCGAAAGTCGAAATCAATATCAAACGCTAAATCCTATGATTATGGAACATCCTGAAAATAATGAAGAATATAAGGGGCTTGTTGTCAATAAAGGCATTGAGCAACCCTCATCTGTGAATCCTTACTTAAAGCGGAAACCTAAGAAACGCCAACTTTCAGTAGCAGAGTTTGTAGAAGGTATCGTAAAAGGTGATGTCACCATATTGAGTCAGGCTGTGACATTGGTGGAAAGCGTAAAGCCTGAACATCAGGCTGTCTCACAGGAAATCATAGAGAAGTGTCTGCCATTTTCCGGTAATTCGATCCGGATTGGTATCAGCGGCGTTCCCGGTGCGGGAAAGAGTACATCCATAGATGTATTCGGTCTGCACGTGCTCGAAAAGGGGGGCAAACTGGCGGTATTGGCCATCGACCCTAGTAGTGAGCGTAGTAAAGGCAGTATCTTAGGGGATAAAACGCGTATGGAGCAGCTTTCCGTGCATCCTAAATCGTTTATCCGCCCTAGTCCGTCAGCCGGTTCTTTGGGAGGAGTGGCACGCAAAACACGTGAGACGATTATTCTTTGTGAAGCTGCCGGATTCGATAAGATTTTTGTGGAGACCGTAGGAGTGGGACAGAGCGAAACGGCTGTTCACTCGATGGTTGATTTCTTCCTGTTGATTCAGTTGTCCGGTACGGGCGATGAACTGCAAGGGATTAAGCGTGGTATTATGGAGATGGCGGATGGTATCGTTATCAATAAGGCCGATGGAGATAATCTGGAACGTGCCAAGTTGGCTGCCACTCAATTCCGTAATGCATTGCATCTGTTTCCTGCGCCTGAATCCGGATGGATTCCCAAAGTATTGACTTACTCCGGTTTTTATAACCTGGGAGTGAAGGAGGTCTGGGATATGATTTACGAATACATTGACTTCGTGAAAGAAAACGGCTATTTTGAATATCGCCGCAACGAGCAAAGTAAATATTGGATGTATGAAAGCATCAATGAACAGTTACGTGACAGTTTCTATCATAATGCCAAGATCGAATCGATGTTACAAGAAAAGGAGCAACAAGTGCTCAGGGGAAATCTGACCTCTTTTGTTGCTGCCAAGAGCCTACTCGATACCTATTTTGAAGATCTGAAATAATGATAAAGGTGTGTCAAAATTCTGTGGTGAGTTATGACACACCTTCCAAATCTGCTTTCGATTTACTTTGAGTCACAAAGTAGACTCCAAGAAATACCAATGCGATCGCAACTCCTTTTTCCCAGCCGAAGCTTCCGATTCCCATTAAAATAGCAGCAATAGAAGCAACAATAGGCTGTACATAATTGTACATGCTTACTACTGTAGGGCGCATTAGTTTTTGCGCGGTCATGATGCAGATGTAAGCAATGAAACTTCCACATAGTACCACATAAAGTACTTGATAGATGGCGGCTGTCGAAATGCTGTCCCACTTAATGCTTGCTATATCCTGGTATGAGAAAGGAATATAACAGATGGATGCATAGATAAACATCCACTTATTAATCGTGATGGCCGAATAGCGTTGGGATAACCCTTTGAATACGGTTAAATAGATGGAGAAGCTAAGTTGCGCAATCATGCAAAGTAAATCTCCCCAAATGCTTCCTCCTCCTGCACTTACTGCCTGACTGCTTAGAATTAAGATTAACGCTCCCATTGCTCCGATAAAGATGCCCAAAACCTTTTTGTTGGTAACCGGTTCTTTCAGATAGATAGCTGCCACAATCATGGTGATGATAGGTGAAGTTGTTGTTACGATAGATGCGTCTATCGGAGAAGTGAGAGACAATCCGAATATAAATATCCCCTGATTGAAAACAAGGGCAAACAGAGAAGCAAAAAAAATCTTCACCATGTCACGGTGTCCTACCTGCTCTTGTTTGCAGAAAGCGGAAAGTATCCAGAAAGCTGCTGCGGCACCTACCATGCGGAAGGTGGTTACCGAAAGCGCTGAGAACTCTGCCAATGCCGATTTACCGATGGGGGACATCAGCCCCCACATCACGTTGGCTGTAAATGCCAATGCGTGTCCTTTCAGATTCTTATCAATCTCCATACCGAAAATGTTACCTTTATTGAAAACTGATGCAAAAGTAACCAATTTATCGTTTGAATTTTCTATATTTGTTTAATTTAAATGCAACCATTTATGGAACTATCAGCCAATTATATCAAACGAATTGAAATAGACGGATTATGGGACCGTTTCAATATAGTCTGGGACCTTCGTCCGGATGTCAATATACTATCCGGAATCAATGGAGTTGGAAAAACCACTATCCTGAATCGATCGGTCGGGTATCTCGAGCAACTGTCGGGTGAAGTGAAGAGTGATGAAAAAAACGGAGTACATATCTTTTTCGACAATCCCGAAGCTACTTACATTCCTTATGATGTTATCCGTAGTTACGATCGTCCGCTTATTATGGGGGATTTCACAGCTCGTATGGCAGATAAGAATGTAAAGTCCGAACTCGACTGGCAACTCTATCTGTTGCAGCGCCGTTATCTGGATTATCAAGTCAATATAGGCAATAAGATGATCGAGCTGTTGAGCAGCAATAACGAGGAAGAACGTAGTAAAGCAGCCACTCTTTCCATTGCTAAACGTCGTTTTCAAGACATGGTTGACGAACTATTCAGCTATACCCGTAAAAAAATAGACCGTAGACGCAATGATATTGCTTTCTATCAGGATGGTGAACTTCTGTTTCCTTATAAACTTTCTTCCGGCGAAAAGCAGATGTTAGTTATTCTGCTTACTGTACTTGTACAGGATAATGCCCATTGCGTATTGTTCATGGACGAGCCCGAAGCTTCTTTGCATATCGAATGGCAGCAAAAGCTGATATCGATGATCCGTGAACTGAATCCGAATGTGCAGATTATACTAACGACACATTCTCCTGCAGTGATCATGGAAGGATGGCTCGATGCTGTGACCGAAGTAAGTGATATTGCAACCAGCTATAAGTAGCATTTAACTAAAACACGACCTATGGCAATCAGTCTCAAAGACAATCTGACTTCTTCCTATTTCAATGCTGCTCATAAGTTATACTCTAAAAAGGCGCGCCGCCGGATTGTAGCTTATGTTGAGAGTTATGACGATGTAGCTTTCTGGCGTACACTGCTTGAGGAGTTTGAGGACGAAGAACATTATTTTCAGGTGATGCTTCCTTCGGCTACATCTTTGGCTAAAGGCAAGAAAATGGTACTGATGAATACCCTTAATACGGCCGAGTTAGGCAAAAGTCTGATTGCCTGTGTGGATAGCGATTATGACTTTTTGTTGCAAGGAGCTACTGCTACTTCACGTAAAATTAATCGTAATAGATATATTTTTCAGACCTATGCTTATGCTATTGAAAACTATCATTGTTATGCCGATAGCTTGCATGAGGTCTGTGTGCAAGCCACTTTGAACGACAGACACCTGATTGACTTCAATGAGTTTATGAAACGATACTCTCAGATTGCTTATCCGCTTTTCCTGTGGTCTGTCTGGTTTTATCGTCGTCATGATACTTATACGTTTACTATGAGTGAATTTAATGCCTGTGTTCGTTTGCACGATGTCAGCTTGAGGCATCCGGAACGTTCTTTGGAGGCAGTGAGGCGTTCGGTAACGTCTAAACTTTCTGAGTTATCCACGCGTTTTCCACAAGGTATCGAAGAGGTCGATAAGTTATCGGTCGAATTAAAAGGACTTGGAGTGCTTCCTGATACAACATATCTGTTTATTCAGGGGCATCACATCATGGACAATGTCGTGATGAAAGTATTGACTCCCGTTTGTACAGCCCTGCGACGCGAACGGGAACAAGAAATCAAAAAATTGGCGGAACATGACGAACAATTTCATAATGAACTGACTTGTTATCAAAACAGTCAGGTCAATGTGGAGGTAATGCTTCGCAAAAATAGTGCTTACAAAGATTTATACCTTTATCAATGGTTGAAAGAAGACATAAAAGAGTTTTTATATGGAACAGATAACCGAAAAAATAAATGACTTATTCGTTTCCTGGGGATTTGACTCCAGTGAAGTAGGTCCCATTATGACACTGGTACTGATTATTGGCATTGCCTTTTTAGCCGATCTTATTTGTCGTAACATTCTTTTAAGAGTAGTTGCTAAACTAGTGAAAAAGACCAAAGCAACCTGGGATGATATTGTGTTCGACCGTAAAGTTTTGATTTACCTCAGTCACCTTGTCCCCCCCATCATTATTTATGTGTTGATTCCTTTGGCAATTCCGAATGTAAGTGCCCTCGATTTTATCCGTCGTATCTGCATGATTTATATCATTGCGGTTTTTCTGCGTTTTATCAGTGCATTTCTGTCGGCTGTTTATCATGTATACAGTGAGCGAGAACAGTTTCGTGATCGACCATTGAAAGGTTTGTTGCAAACGGCACAAGTGATACTATTTTTCATTGGAGGAATTGTTGTTATCAGTGTATTGATAGATAAATCTCCGATGGTATTGCTCACCGGGCTTGGTGCTTCGGCTGCCATCCTGATGTTGGTGTTTAAAGACAGTATCATGGGATTTGTGTCCGGCATTCAACTTTCTGCAAATAATATGCTGAAAGTAGGTGACTGGATTGCTATGCCCAAATACGGAGCCGACGGTACGGTGATTGAAGTGACGCTCAATACGGTGAAGGTGCGCAATTGGGACAATACCATCACTACCATCCCTCCCTATCTGCTGGTCAGCGATTCTTTTCAGAATTGGCGGGGTATGCAAGAGTCCGGTGGACGGCGTGTGAAGCGTTCTATCAATATCGATATGAACAGTGTAAGATTCTGTACCCCCGAAATGTTGGCTAAATATAAGAAAATCCAATTGTTGACCGATTATGTGGAGCAGACCGAGCAGGTGGTGAAAGAGTATAATAAAGAACATCACATAGACAACTCTATTTTGGTCAATGGGCGACGTCAGACCAATCTCGGAGTATTCCGTGCCTATCTGACCAACTACTTGAAAAGTCTTCCCGATGTCAATAAGAACCTCACTTGTATGGTACGATATCTTCAGCCCACCGAACAAGGTATTCCGGTCGAACTTTACTTTTTTTCTGCTGTGAAAGAGTGGGTACCTTACGAAGGAATTCAGGCCGATGTATTCGATCATCTGCTTGCCATTGTTCCGGAATTTGGTTTGCGCGTATTCCAGAATCCTACGGGAGAAGATTTTCGGGAGTGGAATAGAAGAAATTAAAAAAGTGTGTTATATTTGTGGCTAATAATACTATATTAGCTATGAATGCACTACAAAGCAACATTATTCGGGAGATCACTCCGTTGTCCGATAAGGATTGTTTCTACATTGCCGAACGGTATAAAACGGAGTTTACTTATCCCATTCACAATCATGCCGAATTTGAGCTGAACTTTACGGAGAAAGCAGCCGGTGTGCGACGGATCGTCGGTGATTCGGCAGAAGTGATCAGTGATTATGATTTGGTTCTGATTACCGGAAAAGATCTGGAACATGTATGGGAACAACATGATTGTCATTCGAAAGAGATCCGTGAAATAACGATTCAGTTCTCTTCCGATCTTTTCTTCAAAAGTTTTATCAATAAGAATCAGTTCGATTCTATTCGTGATATGCTTGAGAAAGCTCAGAAAGGTCTTTGTTTTCCGATGTCCGCCATCCTGAAAATTTATCCCCTTCTCGATACGCTGGCATCCGAGAAACAGGGGTTTTATGCTGTCATCAAGTTCTTGACCATACTTTATGAACTGTCACTTTTCAATGAAGAGGCCCGTACGTTGTCAAGTTCTTCCTTCGCGAAAATCGGCATTCATTCGGATAGCCGCCGTGTGCAGAAAGTGCAGGAATATATTAATGCCCATTATCAGGAAGAGATCCGCCTGAATCAGCTGGCCGATATGGTAGGAATGACTCCGGTATCTTTCAGTCGCTTCTTTAAATTGCGTACCGGTAAGAATCTTTCGGACTATATCATTGACATTCGTTTGGGGTTTGCTGCCCGCCTGCTGGTTGATTCTACTATGTCTATTGCTGAAATCTGTTATGAATGCGGGTTTAATAATCTTTCTAATTTCAATCGGATCTTCAAGAAAAAGAAAGAATGTTCGCCCAAAGAGTTTCGTGAAAACTACAGGAAGAAAAAGAAGCTGGTATAATTTTATGTAGGAATGCCTACCGAAAGATAGGAATCTTTTCTCATTTGGTAATGGAGTAAATATTGTTTCTTTAATTGATTCGGTAAAAATGATTTTTCGACTAAATCTTGTACTTGTTCTGCCTTTTGGCAAAAGCTTATTAGCTCTTTATGAACTCTTTTGGGGGGAATGCCGATGCGGATACCAAATTCTATGAATTCTTTTCCTGTAACCGCACCGTCATTTCCGTTTAACGTATTCTCTTTAAACAAGCCACGTTGTAAAGCAAATACATGATCATCAAAAATATGCAGTCTGGTATTTAGCAAATCATATGCCGGAGCAAGTATAAAATCTCCAGAAGGAGTTTCTAACAAAGAGAAATTTTTAGCATGAGCATCTCCATTTGAAAAAAGGAAGTTGAAAATAACTAATCGAAAGAATTTTAGAACCTCTACAGATGATGCTGAGACGTACTGTTTGATAATATCCGCCATCTCTTCATAACTTAATACATCATATTTGTAGTTGGGACCTTTATTCCCCTTTGATATTCCGGCTAAAGAAGCAAAATCTTCTTTTCTGAATTTTCTTCCATTGGGTGCAATGTCAAAACGTCGTGTGATATAGGCAGGTTCATCATTTTGAAAAAAACAGAGCCCATTGGCTGCTGTAGGAATATTGTAAACTTGCGAGGCTATTTGCATGGTTAAGTGTTCATTGGCCGGACTTATCTCTTTGTTGGCATATTCAGAAAGTTTGGTTTTAAGTAACAATGTGGCTTGCTCCTGTTCCAGTGATAGTCTCATTTGCCCATTATCTACTACAAGAGAGTATTTTTGTTGAGCTCCGGATATAGACATGTGTTTGTTGTTATCCTGAAATTCTTTTTGTTCCGTTTCATTATTGTCCATGCCATTGTATGGCAGTATATGGTTTACCTTTTGGCTATTGAACAGCTCTTTCAATGCAACAGGCGAATAGGTTGAGAATCCCTTTTGTAAAGTAGAAGGACAGCAAGTTAATTCAATCATAGTCGAGAGGTTTTATGGTTACAGCCCCAGCCGTGTCGGTATGTGCTGTAGCTAATAAAATACCAAAATCATCTTTTTCATCAATCTGCAATAATCTTGCCTGAACGATGCGGTTGTGCCCTTCTGACAGCATGTTGGCAAAAAAAGGAAATAGATAATGGGAAGTATATTCCTGTTGTTGTTTTGTCAATTTGCTGAAGTGTACTGCGTAACCAGACACACGAACAGTCAATTGAGGGTACAACTCAGGATGTTTGTGAGCGTCTAACAATGTTTCACGAGTAAACACGTTAACGTTCAAATGATGACCGCCTTTTTGGGAGTAGCCATCCAATAACTCTACCAAGTTATCAACTTGTTGGTTGCTCATGGGTATAACCTCCTTTCAACCAAGACTAACACTCGTATCGGTGCCGGTGAAAGCAACTCGATACTATGGAAGATATTATTTATCTTCCTTTATAGTAACATTTGGTTCGCTGCATGCGAAGTTTGTATTGCTGTTAGGCAATTGAGAAGGGTCTAACTCAATATCAAAATCGCTGACGGAA
>ERZ833515.1642-NODE-1642-length-14899-cov-2.749865_pt1 | contig 14899 bp, 6 predicted proteins | sample MGYA00519949_ERZ833515 | MGnify/ENA primary metagenome ERZ833515 (study PRJEB31850, sample SAMEA3708741) | human gut metagenome | biome: human gut; feature: human-associated habitat; material: faeces | place: China | collected 2014 ...
ATCCATGGTAAATGTATTCATGGAAGTCCCGGTGATGCATTGAAGTGCCAGTCCGTCATAGCGGAAATTAAGATACAATCCCTGGATTTCCGCAGGGCGGTAGGTCAGATCATGCTCAGTGAGAAAGGATTCGAACTGATCTTTTGCTAGAGATAATATGAATTTGAAATTTAAAAAAGAAACACAGAAAATCATTATTTATAAATAATCGCTTTTATCAATCACTAATTAATCGTATAATCAAAAAATGAAAGACATGAGACTATGTTTTAGCGTCTGTAACAGGCGTTTTCTGACAGGCGTAATTATGTTTATGCTCCTGTATCCTATGTCCGTTTTTGCCGTGCAAGGACAGATAACCGTGCAGGGAAAAGCAATGAGCATTAAACAGGCTATTCAAGTTATTGAGAAGAACAGTAAATATACGTTCTTCTACAAGGCGGCCGATTTGAGCAATGCAAAGATCCGTGACATCCATTGTGAAGGTTCCATAGAGGAAGTGCTGAATGTTTTGTTTAAAGATAGCGGTATCAGCTATGTTATCAAAGACAATGAGGTTATTCTGAAGAGTACCCCGGTAGTGGTTGCAACGCCACAACAGAGTAATAAGATCGTTGTGAAAGGCAATATCAGGGATACTTTGGGTGAATCGGTCATTGGAGCTTCCATTATGGAGAAAAATAATGCTCAAAATGGTTCTATCAGTGATATAAATGGAGATTTCTCCTTGTCGGTAAGTCCGGGTGCTGTTATTGTTATCTCTTACATTGGTTATGTAACGCAAGAATTGAAAGCCATAGCGGGGGCCCCTCTGAAAGTAGTACTGAAGGATGATTCCCGTACTTTGGATGAAGTGGTGGTAGTTGGTTTCGGTTCACAAAAGAAAGCGAACCTGACGGGGGCCGTTTCATCTATTAAAATGGACGAAATTATTGGCGATCGTCCCATAATGACGGCTTCTGATGCATTGCAAGGTACAGTTCCGGGACTGCTGGTTTCTAATAGTGGAAATGCTCCGGGTAGCGGAAAGTCATTCCAGTTGCGTGGTGCCTATTCGGTGGGTATCAAGAATAGCGACGGATCTTATGGTGCCAATGTCGCTCCCCTTATCTTGATTGATAACGTAGAGGGGAGTCTCGATATGTTGAATCCGGAAGATATTGAGACCGTAACTGTATTGAAAGATGCCGCTTCGGCAGCTATTTATGGTGCACGTGCAGCCGGCGGTGTTGTCTTAGTGACTACCAAGCGTCCGAAAGAAGCTACGGCCTTTCGTCTGAATTATAACAATAATTTTGGTTTTGCTACTGCAACCAATCTGCCTAAACAGGCATCTTTGATGGATTATCTGCAGGCTTATCAGGACGGGGGATATTCTGATGCTTATTGGTCGTATGGTTCACCCAGCGTTTCAAAGTGGAAAGAATACCTCACACAGTATAGGCAGGATCCTTCATCTATCAAAACTGTAGGTGACGGTATTTTCGCAGATACGGATGGAGCTTTGTATTATTTGAATGAGCATGATCCCTATAAGAATTTTATGGAGACCAGCTTCCAGATGAACCACAATCTTTCTGTATCCGGTGGTACGGATAAATTGCGTTATCGTATGTCGGCGGGATATGTATCGACGGACGGTGTGCTGATCACCGATAAAGACACCTATGAGCGCTTGAACATCAATACCTATATTTCTGCTGATATAACCAAATGGTTTACCCAGGAGTTGACTATGAGTTATGCACGTACCAATCAGTCGCAACCTAATTCCGGTTTGGGAAGTATGTTTGGCAGTAATCAGGTTTCTTATCAGCCGGAAGGTAATATGCCTTCGGATGTTTGTTCTACAATTTCTCAGGATTTGCCTTTCAACACACCGCGCAACCAGGTATTGTTAGCAAATAAATGGAAAAAGTCGTATGATAATCCGCGTGTTTTCGTGAAATCTATTCTGAAACCGTTCAAAGGTTTTGAGGCAGTATTCGAGTATACATTTGACAAGAACATGTATGATTATAATTTCTATACCGGAAAAACTCAGTATACAGATATTCAGGGAGGTAATAACATCTGGAATGCAGCAAAAGATTATTTGCAGAAAGAGAAGCAATTTACCGACTACAATGCTTTCAATATTTACGGAACATACAAATTCGATCTCAACAAAGATCATCATTTCAGTGTAATGGCCGGTTTCAACCAGGAGTCCAAGTATACAGAAGGTGTAAATGTATTGTCTTATAATCAGGCTGTTGTTGAAGTACCGGCATTGGGTTCGGGTACAGGTGACCTAAAAGCGACAGACAGTTATAATGAATACTCTGTTCGAGGAGGATTTTTCCGGGTCAATTACAACTATATGGATAAGTATTTGCTGGAAGTGAACGGTCGTTACGATGGTTCATCCAAGTTCCCGAAAGATTCCCGTTTTGGTTTCTTCCCATCTGTATCTTTGGGTTGGAACGTAGCTCAGGAAAAGTTTATGGAAGTTACGCGCAATTATATTGATGGTCTGAAGATTCGTGCATCTTACGGTGTGATCGGTAACCAAAATGTAGTGAACTATGCATACTTCCCAACTATGAGCGTTAGCAATAAATACAACGGTTGGCTGTCTGGAGGTGATTATGTAACTGCTATCAACTCTTTACCGAATCTGGTAAGTACAAGCTTTACTTGGGAAAAAGTGGCCACTACGGATATCGGACTCGACTTGAATATGTTCGGTAATCGTATGAATGTTGTGTTCGACTGGTATCAGCGTGATACAAAAGGAATGTTGGCTCCGGGTATGCAGCTTCCTGCTGTGGTAGGTGCAAGTTCTCCTTTCCAGAATACAGCCGATATGCGTACTCGTGGTTGGGAACTGGCAGTGAACTGGAGAGACCGTATCGGTAAGTTCAACTATCGTGTCGGATTCAATCTTTCTGATAGCTATTCTGAAATTACTAAGTACGACGACAATGCTGCTTCTAAGCTGCTGAGTAATTTTTATCCGGGACAGAGACTGGGAGAAATCTGGGGATATGAAGTGGACGGATTCTATACGGTAGATGATTTTGTAGATACTAATAGTTGGAAACTTAAAGATGGAGTGGCCTCTATTAAAGGTGTCAGTCCACGTCCCGGTGACTTGAAGTTCAAAAATCTCCGTGATGATGACAAAAGTACAAATCAGATTGATAGCGGAGACGGTACATTAGATAATCCCGGCGACCAGAAAGTAATAGGCAATAGCTTGCCTAAATATCTGTATGGTATTACTCTCGGTGCTAATTATAAGGGTTTCGACTTGAATATTATGATGCAGGGAACCGGCCAGCGTGATGCATGGATTGCCAATAACCTGGTATTCCCGATGTATATTTATTCAGTAAACGATATCAAATACCAACCGCTGTTTGATGGTTTGACTGACTATTGGAGGCCGGTAGATGCAGCCAATGGAGATTACACTGCCGTAAATCCGAATGCCAAATATCCGCGTATGTATGGACAAAATCCTACAGTCGGCTCCAATTACGGACGTAAGACAGATAAATATTTATCTAATGCCGCTTACTTCCGCATCAAGAACGTTACTTTGTCGTATACCGTTCCTAAAACATGGATATCCCGAATCGGCTTAAATCAGTTAAAGGGTTTTGTCAGTGTAGAAAATCTGGCAACTTTCTCTTCATTACCTTCAGGTATCGATCCCGAAACTCTGAGCTGGAACTATCCGGCATTCCGTACCGTTTCGTTTGGTATCAACTTTACATTATAAACGCATAATCAAGAATTAAAAATGAAAAAGATATATCTATCATTGGCTATTTTAGCCGGAATCGGACTGGCCGGATGTAATGACAGCTTTCTGGAGCATGCGCCTGTCACCAGTCTGACAGAAAATAATGCTTTTAGATCTTATGATAACTTTAAGTCGTTTGCATGGCCTTGTTATGAGATATTCAAGGATAATAATATAGCCAATACCATTAACGGAACCGGACAAGGTTCCTGCTATGCAGGTGATATGAATGCCGGATACTTGGAAAGCCGTGCCAATGAGTCGGGCAATGACTATGCTTTCGGAAGAGTTCAGAGTGTAGCTTCGGGCAATGGTTGGGGCTTTTCCGGCACATTCCGTCGTGCCAATATTTTGCTTGCTAACATCGATAAGTCGGAAATGACCGATGCCGAAAAGGACCATTGGCGTGCAGTAGGGTATTTTTTCCATTCATACTGGTACATGGAGCTTATCAATCGTTTTGGGGCGGTGCCTTGGGTTAATACGGCCCTTAACGAAAATTCTCCTGAGGCTTACGGTCCCCGTGTTGACCGCGAAATTGTGGCCGATTCCGTATTGAACCGTTTGAAATGGGCTGAAGCGAATATTGGAGATTTTGAGAAGCAAGATGGTGCAAATACCATTAATCGCGATTGTATTCGTGCGGCTATCTCACGATTTGCGTTGCGTGAAGCCACTTGGCGCAAATATCACGGAATAGACGGAGCTCAGAAGTTCTTTGACGAATGTATTCGGGTGTCCCGTCTGTTGATGAATGATTACCCTACTCTTTATTACGGAACAGACGGTCAGCCCGCAGCCGGATATGGAGAGATGTGGACAACAGAAGATTTGGGCAAAGTGCCGGGTGTCATCTTGTATATGGAGTTTGTTCAAGACATCAAGATGGCCAATTTTAGTGCATTGGAACATATGGATAGCCACAATGTAGAGATGAATCAGCATACTGTTGACCTTTATCTGTGTAAAGATGGCAAGCCGATTGCTACTTCTGCAAATTATCATGGAGATAAAACTCCCTATGCTACTTTCCGTGACCGTGATCCGCGTTTATATCACGTAGTAATGCCACCGTATAAAGTGAAAGCAAAGGTGAAGACGAAAGAAGATCCCAGAACATGGGATTATACCTATGATCCGGCAGATCGTGAATATATCGATATTATGGGTCCTAACGAATCCTGTGATAATCCCGGTATTGGTATGAAACGCCTTCCCGGACAGAACTGGAGTGCTTCATTGGTACCTTCTTCACCAAACTTTATGGGGGGTATCGGAGCTACAGGTTTTGTGAGAAGCCGCTCGGGATATTATTTCTGGAAGAATTGGAGCAACTGGGAAACGAACCGTAACGGAGGTGTCACTCTGAACACATCGGATAAGCCTATCTTTAAGATCGAAGAGGTTTTATTGAATTATGCCGAAGCCATGTGTGAGACCGGACAGTTCACTCAGGCAGTGGCCGACGAATCTATTAATAAGTTGCGTAGACGCGCCGGTGTGGCCGATATGAAGGTTGCCGATATTGATGATAGTTTTGATCCGAACCGTGGACGCTATTATCCGAAAGGAAATGAACAAGGTGTTCTGGTAGATCCTGTTTTATGGGAAGTGCGCCGTGAACGTATTGTCGAGCTAATGGGTGAAGGCTTCGGATTCTACGATATCCGCCGTTGGAGAATGGCGCCCTGGTTCCTTAACCGCCAGTTTAAAGGAATGTGGATGACGAAAGATAAGTTCAGACATGGTGCCCAGTTCTTATTGAATGAAACGACCGGTGGACCGGACCCTGCCGACGGAGCCATGACAGAAGGATATATTTATTTACAACCGGACCCTATCAAAGCAGGTGAAGGCTGGCAGGAGAGATATTATCTTTATGAGGTTCCTACTCAAGAAATTATCTTGAATCCGGCACTTGCACCTAACAATCCGGGGTGGGAATAATTGAAACGGAATAGCAATGAACCTGTTTCACCACAGATAACACAGATTTTCACAGAACTTCTAATCTTGTTATCAATAAAATAAATTATTAATCTGTGAAAATCTGTGTTATCTGTGGTGAAGTTAAAACCAAATGAACTCGAAACAAACCCAAGAATGAATCAAAAAATTATTTATAGTAGTGCATTACTTGTCGGATTAGGCAGTCCGCAAGCATTTGCCCATAAAGAAAAGGCCCATACCCCTCAAAAACCGAATATCATCTTTATTATGTGTGATGATATGGGGTATGGAGATCTGGGTTGCTATGGACAGCCATACATCAGCACCCCTAATATTGACAACATGGCCCGTGAAGGCATGCGCTTTACGCAAGCCTATGCCGGAAGTCCGGTGAGTGCACCTTCGCGCGCATCGTTGATGACCGGACAACATACCGGACATTGCGAAGTGCGTGGTAATAAAGAGTATTGGACTCAGGCGTCTACAGTGATGTATGGCGATAATAAAGAATTTTCAGTTGTCGGACAACATCCCTATGATCCGGAACATGTCATTCTGCCCGAAATAATGAAAGATAACGGATATACAACCGGTATGTTTGGTAAATGGGCGGGGGGATACGAAGGCTCGGCGTCCACTCCGGATAAAAGAGGAATCGATGAATATTACGGATATATCTGTCAATTTCAGGCACATCTCTATTATCCCAATTTTCTGAATCGTTATAGTCCGTCGTTGGGTGATACAGGTGTTGTACGTGTTGTGATGGAAGAGAATATCAAATATCCGATGTACGGTCCAGATTATCATAAACGTACTCAATACTCAGCTGATCTGATTCATCAGAAAGCGATGGAATGGATCGAGAAACAGGATGGTGAACAACCTTTCTTCGGAATCTTTACCTATACCTTGCCGCATGCAGAGTTAGTGCAACCGGAAGACTCTATTTTGAATCATTATAAGACACAGTTTGCTGATGACAAAGCTTTTGGTGGTCAAAAAGGATCCAGATATAACGCCATTACCCATGTGCATGCACAGTTTGCGGGTATGATCACCCGTTTGGACTATTATGTGGGCGAAGTTCTGAAGAAGTTGGAAGAGAAAGGATTTGATGAGAATACGATTGTCATCTTTACCAGTGATAATGGGCCCCATGAGGAAGGCGGAGCCGATCCTACTTTCTTCGGGCGTGACGGAAAGTTACGTGGCTTGAAGCGCCAGTGTTACGAGGGAGGTATCCGTGTTCCGTTTATTGTCCGTTGGCCCGGTCAGGTTGCTGCCGGAACAGTGAATGATCATCAATGTGCTTTCTACGATGTCATGCCTACCTTGTGTGATTTGACAGGCGTGAAGAACTTCACGAAAAAATATGTGAATAAGAAAAAGGAAGCGGATTATTTTGATGGTATCTCTTTTGCTCCGACCATACTGGGTAAAAAGAACCAGAAAAAACATGATTTTCTCTATTGGGAGTTTAATGAAACGAACCAGATCGGTGTACGTATGGGAGACTGGAAAATGGTTGTCAAGAAAGGTACTCCTTTCCTTTATAATCTGGCGACAGATATCCATGAAGATCATAATGTAGCTGCCGAAAATCCTGATATTGTGAAGAAAATGGTTGGGATTATTCATCAGCAACATACGGAAAATCCAAATTTCAAGGTAACATTACCTGCTACTATGTAAGAAGATTCTTAGTGATAGATCAAGCGCTGTCTTTTACCCTCTATTCAGAGGAAGGATAGCGCTTTTTATTTGATAGCTTAGAGCGCTGTTCGGTATCAAAATGTTTGCTGTTTTATTTTTCTGCTGGCATCTGCTTTGGCGAAATGTTGCGAAATAGAAGAGGAATCATCAGATATTTCTTTTCAGATCACTTGTTACCGGGAAATTATGTGAGAGGTATCGGAAGGAAGTTAACTTCCTGTCGGCAAATAACTAACTTCCTGCCGACAGAGAATTAATTTCCTGAGAGTAGGAAGTTAACTTCTTATGAATAAGAAGTCTGTATTCTGATGAAAGCATCGGTTTTCCTTCTCGAAACATCCCTTAATTTAGGGAAAAAGAACTGCTTTTTCTTCTAGAACAGAGTTTGGAGGACTCTTTTTAAAAGTGTTATTCCGAATGTTTATGAGATTTCCAGGTTTCTTCCTAAGAGTAAATGCCCTTGGTATCTTGTCTTTATGGTAGCATTTCACTGTATTTTCCGACTCTCTGACTTCCTGGAAAAGGGGATTCCTGCGTTTTTTACTCTCTTCTTGTTTCCAGGGCACAAAGAATTGATTCTGAGGAATCTCAAAATACATTTTGACAGAATGCTAAAAGAAGATTTCCTGTGTAATGTTGGTTTTGATGTATAACCTCCATCCGGAACATCCAATTATCATATACTTTTGCTTGAAGATTATTGTGAACTTCCTTTGTCTATTATAATCCTTGTCGTTATTATATTAAAACAATAAAGAGGGATGTGTCAAAACTCGTATTCACCATAGATTACACTGATTTACACAGATAAATATCATTGGCTATCAGTGTATTAAAAACGTTTTTGTGTAAATCCGTGTAATCTGTGGTGAGTTATGAAACACCCTCTTTCATCATTTAATTAATGATTATTTGCTGTTTTCACTATATTTTTTTCGATAGATCCATATCAGGATTATTACTCCTACCAGCAATAACGCCATCGCTCCGTATGCAATACCTTCTGTAATATGCAGGCTTTGCGGATCAAAACGCATTTCGATGGTGTGTTTACCTGCCGGGACATTCATAGCACGTAAAATGTAGTCTGCACGGGCAATATCGGCGGGCTTGCCATCAATGGTTGCCGTCCACCCCGGATAATATATTTCGGAGAAAACCACTATACCGTCTTGGGGTGAGGAAGTCTCGTATACTAATTGGTTAGGTTCATAACTGGTCAAACGAATCGTAGACAGTGAGTCTTTGTACCCCTCGTTCACTCCTTTCAGTGCCTCTTTAAACTTAGAGTCTACTATAGCGGTTTGTTGCAGGTCGACTTGCCCGATGGCATCGATTTCTTCGTTTGCATTGTTCACGTATTGTATTTTATCTATGAACCATGCATTTCCGAAAGTATATGGGTTCTCAATGGGGACTGTTTGACCTTGCTGTCCGGCAGGGAATATAAAGTATTTCGTATTCAGCATATTCAGAATACGGAACTTATTGGCATCTACACTGTCCATTTCTCCACCGGACGCAGCTACTTCCTGATAGGCTGCCTGCATTTCTTTAGCGATGTGATGGTCTATCATTTCCTGATAACGGCGAAGCTTTGCAGCATGATAACCGCCTACGCTCTTGTGCCAATAAGAGGTATTGTTTTCTTCAAATGTATTGCCCGCAAAGTTCAGTACACGATAATCCAGTGATGGGTCTTGCAGGATTAGTTCATCTGTCTGTGTTTTCCGGAATGTAGCAGTCTGCTCTGATTTCGGGATAAACTGTTCGTCGTACAGATAACGTTTATTTACGCTCCACATGTCTCCCAGGCATAATAGAGCAATAGCGGCAACAGTCCAGGTTGCTTTCAGCTTTTTGGCGTTATAGGCCAGTAAAAGCAGGGTGCCGATGGTGACGATAAAGAAACTTCGCCAAGCATCAGAGGTGAAAAGGTGTACACGCATTTCCTCAAGATTGGCAATAATGGGCGATAGTTGGTCGGCAGGCAGGGCATTTTGCAGAGCTGCCATTTCGTTACCTGGAATATAGGTAGGAAAGAACAGACGGGGAGCAATGGCAAAGAGCAGTGCCAATCCCCCGGTTAATCCGAAACTGATATAGATGTATTTCAGTTTCTCTTTCAATAATTCCGGCTTGGTGAGTATTTCCTTCAGGGTAAGGATGGCGAGCAAAGGAATAGTAAACTCGGCAATTACCAAAATAGAGGATACAGCCCGGAACTTATTGTACATTGGGATATAATCGATGAAAAAGTCTGTCAATCCCATGAAGTTTTTACCCCATGAAAGTAGGATAGAGAAGATGGTAGCTCCCAGTAGTGCCCATTTCATAGGACCTTTTACAATGAAACATCCCAAAATGAAAAGCATTAGTACGAATGCGCCTACATAGACCGGACCACTTGTCATCGGCTGATCGCCAAAATATTGAGTTAGCTGTGAGTAGAGGCTGCTATACATCGGATTAGCCTTTTCCATTGCTTTCTCACTTCGTGACAGCGGTACGGAAACGCCTCCTTTGACATGGGGGACCAGCAGGGAGAATGTTTCACCGATACCATAACTCCATTGAGTGATGTAATCGCGGTTGAGGCCGCTGCTAGTCTGTTTGGCAGCAGCTCCTTCATATTTCAGTTCACTTTTACCACGCATCGTTTCTTTACTATATTCGTAAGTGTGGTATAGGTTTGAGAGGTTGATGGATACTCCAATCAGTCCTGCAACAATCAGCACGCCGGTAGCTTTGAAGAATTGGGGGAGTTCTTTTTTTCGCCAGGCGTCTTCGAAGAATGCGCCTACCATGAAAAGAATAACAAACAAGAAATAATAAGTCATCTGCACATGGTTGGACAATATCTGCATAGCCATGAATAAAGCGGTGATAATACCTCCTAACAGATATTTCTTTCGGTAAGCAAGTACTATACCTGCTATCGTAGGTGGAATATAGGCCAAAGTAATAAATTTCCAGATATGTCCGGCAGCTATCAGAATGAAGAAATAGGACGAAAATCCCCAAATGATTCCTCCTAACCCTGCGAGCCATGCCGGTATACCGAATGCCCTTAGCAGGATATAGAACCCGAGCATCATGATAAATGTGAGCCATACGTAGTTCGGAAGAAAAAGGTGATATACTTTCTGTACAAATGTCAGCGGCTCGGTAGAGTCGTAACTCGGGGACATCTGGTAGGTAGGCATACCTCCGAAGAGTGCATTGGTCCAGCGGGTACGTTCACCTGTTCTCTCATAATATTCTTTGGCTTCTTGTCCGGCTCCGGCTCCGGCCACGGTGTCGTGCTGGAAGAGAATCCGGTCTTCGGTGATAGCAGGGAAGAAATAGATGAAAGAGATAACTATAAATGCCAGAATGGCAATCAGGTCAGGAAGAAATTTTTTCATTTACGATTAGACGATTTACAATTTACAATTGAAGTTTGACTTAGGATTAGACGATTTACTATCCTGAAGTGAGAAAAAGTAATTTCAGTCGTTATTCGTAAATCGTCCAATCGTAACTTTTTTAATATCTGTAATGATCCGCTTTGTAAGGACCGTCAACAGACACACCGATGTAGGCAGCCTGCTCCGGAGTCAACTTGGTCAGCTTCACACCAATTTTTTCAAGGTGTAGGCGGGCTACTTCTTCATCCAGATGTTTAGGCAAACGATATACATTGATATCGTATTTCTTGTTGAACAACTCGATTTGGGCCAATGTCTGATTGGTGAATGAATTACTCATTACGAATGACGGGTGTCCTGTGGCACATCCCAGGTTTACCAACCGACCGTCTGCCAACAGAATGATACTGTGACCGTCAGGGAAATAATAGCGGTCTACCTGTGGCTTGATATTGACACGTTTGATACCCGGATAATGTTTCAGTGCATCTACCTGGATTTCATTGTCAAAATGGCCGATGTTGCAAACAATGGCCTGATCTTTCATTTGTTCCATGTGATCGATACGGATGATATCGATATTACCGGTAGTAGTGACAAAGATGTTACCTTCTTTGCAGGCGTCTTCCATGGTTACTACTTCAAAACCTTCCATGGCAGCCTGCAGTGCACAGATAGGATCGACCTCTGTAACCAGCACCCGGGCTCCGTAGGAACGCATAGAGTGTGAACAGCCTTTACCTACATCGCCATAACCGCATACCACAACTACTTTGCCGGCAATCATTACGTCTGTAGCACGTTTGATGCCGTCTGCCAATGATTCGCGGCAACCGTACAGGTTATCGAATTTAGATTTGGTAACCGAGTCGTTTACGTTGAAGGCAGGGAACAACAACTTGCCTTCTTCCTGCATCTGGTATAGGCGATGCACGCCGGTCGTTGTCTCTTCCGAAACTCCGCGCACTTCAGCCGCTACCCGGTGCCAGCGTTCTTTGTCTTCTGCCAGCACTTTTTTCAGTATAGCATTCAATTCTATTTCGTCTTCGGCATGTACTTCTTTGTCCAATACAGCAGCATTGTTTTCTGCTTCGTAACCTACATGGATCATCATAGTGGCATCCCCGCCATCGTCGACAATCACTGTCGGTCCTTTGCCTCCCTCAAAGTTCAGGGCCTGCAAGGTACACCACCAATAGTCTGCCAATGTTTCTCCTTTCCAGGCAAATACGGCAACACCTGAAGCTGCGATAGCTGCTGCAGCATGATCTTGAGTTGAATATATATTGCAAGAGCACCAACGCACTTCAGCTCCCAGGGCTACCAGTGTTTCGATCAGGACGGCAGTCTGGATAGTCATGTGCAGTGATCCCATGATACGGGCACCTTTCAATGGTTTGGATTCTCCATATTTTTCGCGAAGAGCCATAAGGCCGGGCATCTCTTTTTCTGCCAAGTCGATTTCCTTGCGACCGAAGTCGGCAAGCGTGATGTCTGCCACTTTGTAGGGCAGTGTAGAGAATAATTCTGTAGACATATTTTAATTTGTTTAAAAAATAAAAGTAGTTGCAAAGATAGAACTTTCTGATTAGTAGGACAAAAGCTATCGTTCTTTTTTAATCAATAATAACTTCGATTTGTAGGATATTTTTTGGATATATGTATTATATTTGCAAGTAATGTGATGCTATATACAACAAAACAGATTTAAATAGACTCAAATCCATGGGACATTACGAGCATAAAACGAAAGAGGAACTACTGGAAATTGTATGTAAATTGGAAAAGAAGGTGGAAGGCCTCTCTTCCGAACTCGACTCTCTGAAAAAAGGGCGATTCCGTGAACGGTACAGTACTCGGATTTTAGATGCATTGCCTGATATGCTGACTGTTTTTGACCATAATGCGAACATTGTGGAGTTGGCTTCATCTCCTACAACAAATCATGTGGAAGGTACCACCTCCGATAGTATTATTAATTCAAATGTAAAAGATATTGTTCCCGAAGAAGCGTATGAAAGTGTTCGTCACAACATGGATAAAGTCATCCATACCGGTAAGAGTTCGACAGCTGAACATTCATTAATGCTGGACGGGGTACTCCATCATTATGAAAATCGTATTTTTCCGCTGGATGATCAGTATTTGTTATGTATGTGTCGCGATGTCTCGCAGGAGACTGAGATGGCTAAGATCAATGAGACCCAGCGAAGTGAGATTGTACGTCTCAATTCGTTGATGAATGACATTTTGAACAATATTCCCGTCTATTTATTTGTGAAGGATACCGGAAATGATTTTCGTTATCTTTATTGGAATAAAGCTTTTGCCGAGCATTCCGGAATCTCTGTCCAGAGGGCTGTCGGTAGTACGGATACAGATATATTCCCGGACAAGAAAGATGCCGAACATTTCCGGGAAGACGATTTGAAGGTGATGAAGTTGGGACGTATTGAATATCTGGAGAATTATACAACTATGAGCGGTGAGGTCCGTACGGTCACTACAATGAAAACAGTTGTCCCTTCGGGAGGTCAGCATCCTTATATTATCGGAGTATCGTGGGATGTAACCGAAATCAAGAAGACGGAAAAGGAGCTTATAGCTGCCCGGATTAAGGCAGAAGAGGCCGACCGGATGAAATCTTCGTTTTTGGCTAATATGAGCCACGAAATCCGTACTCCTCTGAATGCGATTGTAGGTTTTTCCAAACTGATTATTGAAGCGGACAATGAGTGTGAAAAGCGACAGTATGCCGATATTGTGGAACACAACTCGACTGTTCTGTTGAATCTCTTTAATGATATTCTTGATCTTTCAGCACTTGAAGCCGGTTCCTTGGAGCTTTCTTATCACCCGGTGAGGCTGAAAGATATCTGTTTACAGTTATATGAATTACATGTGAAATCGGTTAAGCCGGAAGTTCGGCTTGTGCTGGACGAGGTAGATTCGCAACTTTGCATACAAGGAGACTGGGAACGTATTTCTCAGGTTTTGGTTAATCTGATTACCAATGCCATTAAATTTACTTCTGTCGGAGAAATTCATTTTGGATTTCAGAAGAAGGCGGATATGGTACAGTTTTACATATCTGATACGGGGAAAGGTATTCCGGCAGAAAGGGTGGCCACCATCTTTCAGCGTTTCGGAAAAATAGATGATTTTGTGCAAGGGACCGGATTGGGACTGACTATCTGCCGGATGCTTGTCGAAAAGATGGGCGGGCGTATCTGGGTACGTTCCAAACAGGGAGAAGGAACTGTTTTCTATTTTACTCTGCCTATGGCAAAATAGTGACAGTGATAAGTGATTAGCGTCAGACGCTAATCACTTATCATGCATATCTGCTTTATATAATCTGGATACCTTGCTCCTCACAGAGCTTCAGTCCTAAATCCTTCAGTTTGAATTTTTGTATCTTACCGCTCCCGGTCATGGGAAATTCGTCAATAAAGAAAATGTATTTAGGGATTTTGTAGCGGGAGATTTTATTCCGGCAGAAGTCTTGTACGTCCGAAGCCTGCATAGTTACTCCTTCGTGCAAAATGATGAAAGCCCCTACTGCCTCTCCATATTTTTTAGATGGGATGCCCGATACCTGTACGTCCTTCACTCCGTCGAGCTTATAGAGGAATTCCTCTATCTCACGGGGGTAGATATTCTCTCCACCACGGATGATCATATCTTTGATACGTCCTGTGATACGATAATTCCCATCTTCGTCCTTGATTCCCAAGTCTCCTGAGTGTAGGAAATTGTTTTTGTCTATCACTTCAGCCGTAGCTTGTGGATTCTTGTAATATCCTTTCATGGTGTTATATCCCCGGTTGCACATTTCACCTTGCACCCCTACCGGGCATTCCTCGCCGGTTTCGGGGTCGATAACTCTGACTTCGGTATGTTCAAAATCGTGTCCTACGGTGTTGCAGCGTACATCAAACGGGTCGTCAATGCGTGTGGCGGTCATGCCGGGGGCAGCTTCCGTCAGGCCGTAGACGCTGGTCACTTTCATATACATCTTTTCTTCCAC
>ERZ833515.1649-NODE-1649-length-14847-cov-2.753515_pt1 | contig 14847 bp, 22 predicted proteins | sample MGYA00519949_ERZ833515 | MGnify/ENA primary metagenome ERZ833515 (study PRJEB31850, sample SAMEA3708741) | human gut metagenome | biome: human gut; feature: human-associated habitat; material: faeces | place: China | collected 2014 ...
CGTCGGGCGCTGGGTCTGCTCGATGATGTTCGCCATGGTGAACGTCTTGCCCGAGCCAGTAACGCCCATCAGCGTCTGCTCGGTCAGACCGTTGTTGATACCCTCCACCAGTTTGGCCACCGCCTCCGGCTGATCGCCTGCCATTTGGTATGGGCTGTGTATCTTGAAATCAGGCAAGGAAATAGACCTCCCTCTTTGCTATTAGCGTGTGCAGTAATGAAAAATTGAAAATGGAGAATGTCGCTATCCTTGCGCGAGTTCCGTCCGCGCTGCGACGAGGTATCGCGCTATGCGCGATTATTGAATACGCCGCTTTGCGGCGACTCCTCCATTTTCCATTCTCAATTTTTAATATCGTTTGCGCAGGCTGCCGCTTCTTAATCGACCGATAGATGTGAAATTGCTGCGTGCCACAACGCAGTGATCGACCAGCTCCAACCCCAGTTCGGAGAGCGTGCGCTGCAGACGGTCAGTCATATCAAAATCCTCCTGCGAAGGTGTCGGCGTGCCGTTCGGATGATTATGCGCCAGCGCAACGCCTGCCGCACCGGCCATCAAGGCACCGCGGGCAATCTTGTAGCTGTCCACCTGCACCCGCGCATGTCCGCCGCGTGCGATCTCCTCGCACTTGAGCACACGTCCCGCGCCATCCACATAGGCGGCCAGCAGCACTTCCTCCCGCTCGGCGCACAGCTGCGGCACGAAATACGCGCCGATGCGGTCATAGGTATTCAGTTTATCGGTAAACTGCTCCATTTTCGCCACATCCGCCTGATAACGGTGAAACAGGGCAAAGCACAGGTGCAGCAGCTCCGCCGAGCGCGGACCGACGCCTTCGACCGTCTGCAGCTCGTCCTCGGTTGCCTCGAGCACCGCATGCAGTGAACCAAACCGCTGCATCAGCCGATGTGCTGTCGGGTTAGTGTCGCCCTGCCGCACCGCAAAATACAGCAGCATCTCCAGCACCTCGTGGTCGCTGAAGATCTCCAGTCCGAACCGGCGGAATTTGTCCAGCATGCGCTGACGGTGACCCATATGCGGGTTGTCTGGCATAACGGGTGCCCTCCCTTCCAACTATATCGATGACTTTACCGTAGGGCGGGGCACTCCAGAGTGGCTCCTCTTACCCTCCCGGGCAATTCACCTTCTCTGACCTCACCCCGCCGTTGTAAGCCATCTGCACCTCGTGAGAAGCGGCGGGATGAGGTCATCCCGCCCTACAATAAAAATAATGCAGATGATTTAGAAGTGTATCTTCTCCACCGCCTGATTGAGCGCTCTGGTTACCAGCGGACTGTCCTTAATCTCCGGGAACGGAACGGTCGGCTGCGGTGCGCCGTCATGCGGACGCAGGCTCTTGCCCATCCAGAGGACATCGCGCCACTGACCGAATTTATACATGCTCTCCTGATATGCGCCCGAGATGATAAAGCCCATGGCTTTATGGAACTTCATCGACCGCTCATTCGGTGAAGTGATGCCGACGTAGATATTATAGTATCCCTGCATCGTCAGCAGTTCAAACAGCGCGGCGTAAATCGCACCGGCGATACCGTGGCGGTGCTGCTCCTGTGCAACGTAGATAGATGTTTCGACCGACCACTGATAGGCGGCGCGGGTACGGTGCGGCGCAGCATAGCCATAGCCGACGACCTCGCCGTCGATGCGGCAGACCAGCCACGGCAGCTTCTGGGTATAGGTGCGCCACCGGCGGGTAAACTCCTCCATTGAAGGAGCATCGTACTCGCTCGACACAGTGGTTTGAACAACATACGGCGCATACAGCGCAAGCATCTCGGCAATATCTTCTTCCTCTGCAGGACGCAGAACAACTTCCGGCATGATTTTTTCCTCGTTTCGACATAATCTCGATATAAGTATACCGCATTCATTTTTTATGTTCAATAGGAGATTATCAAAAAATCGCACATTTGTTCGCCTTGTATCTGCTGATTTTTTTTACAGTATAATTCTTGCCGTTCTATATAATATTCTTTGTCATTTCAGCCGATTGCATTTTGCCCTGCCGAGTAGTATACTATGAAAAGCACTGACGAAAACGGCGTTTCGCCCTGCCGGGGAAGAGAAGGAGGCATCGCGCATATGGTTCGCTACGGTTTTATCCATACCAAAGAGGATATCAAGTTTCTGGTCCTGTTCGCCATGGATCTGCTGCCATTTCCGGTCAGCTTCAGCACCATTGTGGACTTAACGACCTGGTGTGACGAAGGCTTTGGCTACTTCGAACTGAGCGAGGCTTTCTACGAGATGGTCCCGACCGGGCACATCGAGGAGATACCCGACAAAGGAGAAACCCTGTACGCCATCACCGAAAAGGGACGCGAGGCTACCCGCATTTTTGAGAAGCAGCTTCCCTATCCGGTCCGCGAAGCCGCACAGCGCTCTGCGCTGCGTGTCGTCCGCCAGATCCGGCGCGACGCCGGCATCCACACCGCCGTCACCGAGCACGGCCCGAACGACCTGACCGTCCGCATGGAAATGGAGCAGGTGTTTGCGGTGGAAATGAACGTCGTCAGTCACGGACAGGCTGCCATGCTCGAGCGTACCTTTAAGGAAAACGCCGAGGCCGTCTACCAAACATTGCTCACCGCAATGACCAAAAACTACGCAAACGAGAAAGAAGCGCAAAAACCTTGAAACACATGAAGCAACTCGGTGTGCTGCTTGCCTGCTGTGTCGGCGGCTCACTGCTCTCCCTTTTACTCCGCGGTCTGCTGCCCGGCAACGTGCTCGGTCTGACCCTGCTGCTCGTCCTGCTCATCTTCGGTGCGGTTCGTCTGCACCATGTAGAGAGCGTAGCGGATTTTCTGCTGCAGAACATGGCGTTTTTCTTTCTGCCCGCCATGCTGGGCGTGCTGGAAATCTGGAACGACATCAAAAGCGAAGCACTTGCCATCCTTGCCGTCTGCCTGCTGACCACGCTGTGTACTGCCGCTGCTACCGCACTGACCGTACATATCGTGTTCCGTCTGCAGCACCGTGAAACCGAGGAGGCGTTCGACCATGACTGATCTTCTCTCCTCCTCGCAGTTCTGGCTGCTGATTTCCATCGGTTTTTATGCGCTTGGCGTAGAGATTCAAAAGAAAACTGGCTCTCCGGTCTGCAATCCGCTGCTGATTGCCTCGATTCTGGTCGGTGCGCTGCTGATCGCAACCGGCACCTCCTACCAGACCTATGAGGAATCCGGCAAGCTGATCTCGTTCTTCCTGACGCCGGCAACGGTAGCGCTTGCGATCCCGATTTACCGCAAGCTGGATGTACTGCTGAAAAACCTGCTGCCCATCCTGCTCGGCGCGTTCGTCGGCTCGATGGTATCCATCGGCAGCGTGCTGCTCTTCAGCCATCTGTTCGGTCTGAGCGAAAGCACGACGCTTTCTCTCGTGCCGAAATCGGTAACAACTCCGATTGCGGTCGCGGTAGCCGAAATGCTCGGCGGCGTAACCTCCATCACCGCGATTGCGGTTGTCATCACCGGCATCATCGGCGCGATCATTCTGCCGACCTTCCTCAAGTGCATCGGCGTGCGCAATCCGGTGCAGATGGGTCTGTCCATCGGCACGGCATCTCACGCAGTCGGTACCTCGCGTGCCATTGAGCTGGGTGAGACCGAAGGCGCGATTTCCGGTCTGGCGATCGGCGTTGCCGGTCTGCTGACGGCACTTATCGTGTCGATTGGCTCGGCAATTCTGTTATAATTGAAAATGGAGAATGGAAAATGTCGCTATCCTTGCGCGATACCCTAATCCTCCATTCTCCATTCACAGAACCACCTTTCCCCTGCATAAGATGCAGGAGAAAGGTGGTTTTTCTATGGTGATCCATGTTGTTCAGCCGGGCGATTCGCTGTACCGCATTGCACAGCTGCACAGTGTTCCCCTGCCGTTCCTCATCCAGCTGCACGAGCCGTACCGCTTAACGCCCGGGCAGACCATCGTCGTTCCGCAGCCGGAAAAGACGTACATCGTCCGCCGCGGCGACACGCTCGGCAGCATTGCCGCGCAGAACGGCACAACCGTGATGCAGCTGTGGCAGAACAATCCGCAGCTCGGCGGCACCGACCGCATTCAGCCGGGGCAGATGCTTGTACTCAGCTATGGAAACAAGCTGGGACGCTTTGCGGTGAACGGCTACGCCTATCCGAGCATCGACCTGTGCGTTCTGCGCCGCACACTGCCCTATCTGACGTACTTATCCGTATTTTCTGTCGGTTTTGACAACGCAGGACGCATTTTACCGTTCTCTGCCGAGCTGCTCGTGCGCATGGCGCGGCAGTATCAGGTGAAGCCTTTGCTCGTGCTGACAACACTCGGCGAGGACGGGCAGTTCTCCGGCGAACGCGCCCACCGGCTGCTAAACACCCCGACGGCTCGCGCGGCGCTGATTGAAAATCTGGCACAGGTGCTTGCCATGCAGGGCTTCGCCGGTGTGGACATTGATTTCGAGTATGTGCCGCCGGAGGACGCGGACGCGTATGCCGCGTTTGTCCGCTCGGTCCGCGAGCGGCTCTCGCCTGCCGGATACACGGTCTTCGCGGCACTCGCACCTAAAACCTTCGCCGCGCAGCAAGGTCTTCTGTATGAAGCGCACGACTATGCCGCGCTCGGCTCTGCGGCGGACCGTGCCCTGCTGATGACCTATGAATGGGGTTACGCGTTGTCCGCTCCGATGGCGGTCGCGCCGATTAACAAGGTAGAGCAGGTCGTGCGGTTTGCCGTGTCGCAGGTGCCGCCGGATAAGCTGTTCATGGGCATCCCGAACTACGGCTACGACTGGACGCTGCCCTATGTGCAGGGACAGTCGCGCGCCCGCAGTCTGGGCAGCGTGCAGGCCGTCAAGCAGGCGATTCAGGTCGGTGCGCCGATTCGCTATGATGCCACGGCGCAGTCTCCGCACTACAACTACTGGCACGACCGTGCCGAGCACGAGGTCTGGTTCGAGGACGCGCGTTCTGTCCGCGCCAAGCTGGCGCTTGCCGGAGAATATCAGCTGGCAGGCGTCAGCATCTGGAATATTATGCGGTATTTTCCGCAGCTGTGGCTTGTGCTGAACAGCCTGTACGACATCGAAAAGCTGGGATAAAATTCACCAAACCGACCGAGTTTTCCCTGTTTCGGTCGGTTTTTGCCGTATTCCGGCAGTTTCTCCTTGGATTTCCATTGCAAAATGGTTACAAAACCCGCTATCATACGGTGCATGGAAATTTCCCGCAAAATCCAAGGAGGTACCTACCTATGAAGTCCAAGAGACTCGTGCCGCTGGCACTCGCGCTTGCCATCGCATCCACCACCGCTGCAGAAGCCGCACGTCTGCCGCAGAACCGCTTTTCGTTCGCCGTGCGTCCGAGTTACACGCAGACGGTCAGCCGTCCTTCTGCGAGCAAGCCCTTACAGAGCACCGCCGCGAACAGCAGCTACGCCGCACAGATGGTCTCTCTGGTAAACGCCGAGCGTGCCAGGCAGGGACTGCCCGCGCTGACCGTCAGCACCACGGTGCAGCAGGCGGCGCAGACCCGCGCCGGAGAACTGCAAACCAGCTTTTCGCACACACGCCCGAGCGGCGCATCCTGCTTTACCGCGCTGACCGAGGCCGGCGTTTCCTACGCGCGTGCCGGTGAAAACATCGCCTATGGTCAGAGCACACCGGAGGCTGTTGTCCAGTCGTGGATGAGCTCGTCCGGCCACCGCGCGAACATTCTCAGCAGCAGCTTCACCACCATCGGTATCGGCTGTACCGTTGTGAACGAAACCGCATACTGGGCACAGCTTTTCACCGCATAAACGCAAAAACAGACCGCATTTGCGGTCTGTTTTGCTCTATCCTGCCGTTTATCACGAGAGCGGATATACCTCGCCGTTGATGGTAACGGACTGCACATTATCCAGATCGAACGCACGCGCGAGCACGGCAATCTCAGTGTCGATACGGTCGGTATCCTCAGTGGAATTGAAGCCGTAGGTATACAGAGTACGGTCAATATCCGCATTTTCGTCCAGAATGACGTACTCCGAGCCGTCCCTCAGCTGCACGCTCAGCTTATCGACCTCGTCCACCGTGCAGTGCATATCCGCGTTGCGGATGCGGATGCCGATCTGCGACAGCGTTACATCGCCGTTTTCGCTCGTCAGGTACGGCATCTGCTGAAATTCCGGCAGATCGACCGCCAGAACCGTCTTTGCGGTACCCGCTCCGTCCGCACGCACGGTCGTTCCGCCCGGATCAAGTGCCTCCAGACGGAGCGGCTCTCCCTGCCTGTAATCGCTCGAAATCGCAAATGCGCCCTCGAAATAGTAGTCGTTGTCGGTCAAACGCGCGGTATCGAGATAAAATTCACTGCCACAGAAGCCGCTGTCGCCGTACATGACCTCGAAATCAAGCTGTCCCTCCTCGGCATAGCACGAGGACAGCGTAGACCATGTGATGTCTGGCTTGTTCCGATAGCTGTCGATCAGGTGCGCCAGCGTGAACGGCTTTACGCCGTCCTGCTTTTTGTTTGCAAGGTGCAGACTGATAACACCCGTACCCGCACTCTCGTCAAACAGCACGGACTCTACCGACAAACGGTAATGCTCGTTCTCGTCGGTCAACTTGGCGTTGTCCGCCGTCTGCACATACCCTTCGAGATTCGCGTCTCCGCCATTCGGAAACAGCAGCGGAAACCAGCTCTGTACATTCGCGGCAAATGCGGTTCCGCCGATGCACAGCGCGGCAGCCAGTCCGGCGCAGACGATTTTCTTTGCTGAGAAGCGGCGTACCGGCTTGCTTTCTCGCTCGGGCAGGCCGTCCAGTGCTCTGCGGACACTGCGGTCAAATTCTTCGGTCATTTTCGGAAAATCATTATGGTTCATCATGCGAAGCACGCTCCTTTCAAGTCCTTGCGCAAATGCTCTCTTGCCGCTCGGAGACGGGTCTTGACCGTGTTTTCCGGTATGCCGAGCATTCCGGCAATCTCACGGGTCTTAAAGCCCTCTAAGTAGTACAGCTCCACCGGCAGGCGCAGCTTTTCCTCCAATACGGTGATGGCGGCATACAGGTCACTGTAATCATCAGCCGCAGGCGCCGGTATCGCCTCTGCAGCAGCCGCGTCATACGGCGCAAGCCGCTGCTGACGGCGCAATATCGTGCTGCACTCGTTGATGAGTATGCGGACCAGCCACGTTTTGAAATACCGCGTGCTGCGCAGCGAATCCAGCTGCTCCCAGGCCCGCAGGATTGCCTGCTGCGCCGCGTCTGCACAGTCATGCTCACTGCGAAGCATGGTTTTCGCGACCCGGTACAGCGTAGGCTCGGCTGCCAGCACCGCGGAGGTAAATTGCTCTCTATCCATCATAAGCGGGTTCTCCTTTCCGAAAGCGTCCGGACAGCGCAGACAGATTTCGCGAAAAGCGCTTCCTGTCTGCTGCTTTCATCTATTAGACGGTTCGGTGCGGCAAATGGTTTTGTGAAAGGAAAACTTTTCGTACTTGCATTTTGCATTACCTATTATACAGTACAAGCGCACAAAACGGAATCGGTACAGAGATTCAAAACACATTTCCCCACCGCATCGCACAATACAAATGAATAAATGACGCATGCTGAATCTCCACGTTCATTTTCCATCCTCAACTCTCCATTCCTGAACCGATAGACAAAAGTCTCCCGCCATGGTATACTGTCCTTATCTGGTATAGTTAATCCGAGTCGAAGATCAAGTCGCTTATTGATAACTATTATCAAATAAAAAATATTATTTATTTTTACAAAAACCTATTGACATTTTGGCACAACACGGTTATACTAAAGTTGTTCCAAGGAGAGAAAGGAAGGAACGATTTGAGAATCACACATGAAGCGGATTATGCAATTCGTGTGATCTATTGTCTGGCACTTGCAGGCGAAAAGCAGTGCGCGAAGGATATTTCCGAGGTAACCGGCGTAACACTCCGGTTTGCACTTAAAATTCTCCGCAAGCTGACGCAGTCCGGTATTACAAAATCCTACAAGGGCGTTGCCGGCGGCTATGAGCTGAACCACTCCCCATCGGAGATCAGTCTCGGCGCGATCATCGAATGTATTGATGGTCCGATCGCTATCAATCACTGCCTTGCAAATGAGTTCCAGTGCACACACATGGGCACCCAGAAGGAATGTGATTTTCATCGCGTGTTCTCGGAGATCAACCGATCTCTGCGCGATCAGCTTTGTTCGATAACAATGGATCGTTTCCTGCCCCCTCAAAAATAAATTTGTTCAACGATGCAGGAGGAAAAAATCATGAAAAAGTTTGTTTGTTCCGTATGTGGTTATGTATATGAAGGCGAAGCAGCTCCGGCAGAGTGCCCGATCTGCCACGCACCGGCAGAGAAGTTCAAGGAGCAGGCTGGCGAAAAGACTTGGGCAGCTGAGCACGTTGTAGGCGTTGCACAGGGCGCTCCGGAGGACATCATGGCTGACCTGCGTGCTAACTTTGAGGGCGAGTGCTCCGAGGTTGGTATGTATCTGGCAATGGCTCGCGTTGCACACCGCGAGGGCTATCCGGAAATCGGCCTGTACTGGGAGAAGGCTGCATTCGAGGAAGCAGAGCACGCTGCTAAGTTCGCAGAGCTGCTCGGCGAGGTTGTAACCGACTCCACTGAGAAGAACCTGCAGATGCGTGTAGACGCTGAGAACGGCGCAACCGCCGGCAAGTTTGATCTGGCAAAGCGCGCTAAGGCTCTGAACCTCGACGCTATCCACGATACCGTACATGAGATGGCACGCGACGAGGCTCGTCACGGCAAGGCTTTCGAGGGCCTGCTGAAGCGTTACTTCAACAAGTAATTTTCGCAAAAATCGAACCTTTTGAGAGGGAACAGGGAAGCTTGTTCCCTCTCTTATTTTGCTTTATGTGTCCTACCTGTGTCCCGCCGCCGCGTCCAATAGTCAGAATGTAAAGAAAAGTGTCCCATACAAGCTGTGTCCTAATATTACTTATTTTTTGCACTCCCATGCCCTTGATGCTCTGATAATGGTTCCCGGCATTCATGAGTGATTTTGCCAGTAGATAAATCAGTTACAACTTCCTCATAACGATTGTTTTCTCTATCAACCAGCTTGAAACGCCGTACAGGAGCGCCATTATCTCCACGGACAGTGTTTATATTTGTCCATTCCCAAAGTATTTTCTTTCTTCCTGTCAAATGCGGATTCTTCCCCCGCATTCCCATTACCTCTGTTTCCATCTTCATTGATATTGGATTGCAGGAAAGGAATATAATTTTATGTATTGACCCACAGTTTGGACATACCTGTTGGTTTTCATCGTAAGAGAGTCCACAATCCTTGCATTCCATAGTGTTCATTTATTACCCTCCATCATACCAACCAGTTTATAAAAACTTGTTCGCTTTGTACCTGTTTGCTCCATCGCCGCTTTTGCTGTTATCTCTCCTGCTTTCCAAGCGGAATAGACCTCATTCCAATTTGGGGGAAATACAAGCGCAGGGCGGCCTAATTTTTTGCCTTTTGCCTTTGCACTTTCGATTCCCTCCGCTTGACGCTTGCGTATGGTTTCCCGCTCCTGCTCTGCAATCGTTCCCAACACTTCAATGAGAATATTGTTTACCATCTCGAAAACCCCCTCTTGCCCCTCTGGTAATTCCATCATGGTAGTGGGCAAATCAATGACTTTCAAACGGATTCCATTGTCCTTAAAGAATTGCAGTTCATTTTTTATGTCGCACTTATTACGGCTCAAACGGTCAAGGGATTTCACAACAAGAGTATCACCCCGCCGCAACATGGCATTTTTAAGTGCCATATATCCCGCTCGATTCAAGTCCTTTCCGCTTTCTTTATCGGTGATTATTTCCCGCTCCTGCGCTCCAAGAGCCTTAAATGCGGCAATCTGGCGGTCAAGATTTTGCTCCTTGCTGGATACTCTGGCGTAGTACTAAGTGCGGCTGTCCATGTTCGCGCCCCCTTTGATTATCTGTTCGTATTCTATCATGAATGTTCGCAAAAGTCAATATATTTACGAATATATTTGTAAAGTTATTTTTATATTTTGTGAACATCAAAAACAGTTCATTTACATGTGTTCATAAAGGTACACTCTTGCGAACACCCGCAAGACGGAAAAAAAGAAAACGCTCATGCGGCCTGCACGAGCGTCCTCTATCAGAAAAATGAGTTTATGTTTTAGTTTTTCCCGGAATATCCCCCGGTCTTAACCCTCTATATTATCTCCGTCCGGGTCGCACTCATCGCAAAAGAAGTCGTCTGGGGAAGTGGTTTTATTCTGGCAAGTGTCGTTTTTACCCATGCACCAGTATTCGCCTGTGTTATTAGAAGTGCTATCGGAGGAACTTTCGCGCTCCTGCGGATATATTTGTTGACTGTCTTTTGTAATGGTGATGCCATTATGAAAATCTGTTAAGAAGCTGTATGTAGCAGTATTAGATTCAACAGAACACTCTAAATCAAAACTATCGTACTCTTGGAAAGCCTTTCCGATTGCTATTAAATCGTCATCCGTACAGTTATCCATGTTGGAACAAGTTACAGATACTTGATTGCAATATTTGTCATTGACCGTTGCGCTTGCATCAAGCGAATAATTAGAAAATAACGCTTCAATCTGCTCGGCGGTTCTCACTTGACGGTACTGAACAAAACCGTCAGACCAATAATAAGTATCAGAAGAAATGAAGCACAAATATCCTGCAAAAATAACAATTCCGCAAGTAACACTCACAAGTCGAAATTTAGGTTGCTTGATAAGCCGCATAATAACGAGCGGGCATAGAAGGATTGCTGAAATGAGGAAGATAGTGCCACTGACAACGCTATTGTATCCATAATGATAGTGCTTAGTAAAAAAGCAAATGCTGAAAAATAATGATGCTACGGTTGCACACCAGAGGACTACATAGAGAAAAATGGTTTTCATTTTTGATTTTTTAGCTGTGTCCTTTGCATCTGTGGTGTTCTTTGTCAGAATCTTATAACCTACAAAGCAAATGAGCGCAATAATCAGTATGAAAGAAATAGAAACGCCAATGAAAATGGGCAAGGCTTCACCCTTGCTTATATCACCACTAAGAGACACTATGATTCCGCTGATTGCAAGGATGGCTACAATAGCCAAAAATCCTTTAGCAAGTCCTGCTCTAACCGCCGCCGCTCCAAATAATAATATAACCGCGATAAAAATCAGAAGTAGAAGAATCATGCTTTAACTCCTTTGCACTTTAGTAATAAGAGTATAACATTTATATGTATTGAGGTCAACTGACCTCATAAACAATATTTACCCTTGCTATCATTAAAAGCAAGAGGTGATGTTGTGATTGATGCAAAGTTAGTCGGTCAAATTATACAGGTGTATCGTGAAAATCGCGGCATCTCTCAAGAAGTGTTGAGCGGTTTAGCTGGACTTGACAGAACACATTATAGCAAAATAGAGCGCGGCTTGCGTACTCCTACATTGGATACCCTTTTTAAGATTGCTCATGCTTTGGGGATACCGCCGCATGAAATAGTAAAAACAATAGAGTGTCAATGTGAGCAAGAGGACGGTAATTAAAAATTTCCACACTTTTCTGTGTTATAATAAAACCTTAATTATAAAGCAAAGAAATCTGTGTGAATCGTTAGTAATCAAAGCGAATTTTGTAGATTTCGCGCAAATTTACCATAATATTACATATTTTGGTCTGATTTCGGCAAAATTCGCTTTAATACTTGCAAATTCTAATGGAATCTGTTAGGATTTAACTAAATCAGATAGAAAGAAGGCTAAATCTATGCGAATCACTCTGGATGTAGACAACAAGCAAATCATTGTTCCCGATACTTATTATGGCGCGGTAGATAAGATGAATAAGGCACTTGAAGCGGCCAAAGTCGAGGACAAAAAGATTGACTATGTGCAGTACATCGCGGACGCATGGGAAGATGCAATCAAAAAGCCGCTTATTCGCAAGTCTGACTTGAAGAAAAAGTAAGATGCCCAAACGAGTAACACCAGAGGAAATCAAGCAATTCCATAAACTCTATCAAGAGTATGGAAGTTTTGCGGCGGTTGCGCGGCTGACCGGGCGTAGCGCATCCACGGTTTCCCGCTATGTACAAGTAAAGGGCGCTCCCCGCATGGCGGCACATACTTTTAGAGAAATGATGCACGAATAAGTAAAAGGCAAGGGTAATGCGCCCTTGCCTTTTCTCATGTGCGGGAAAGATTTTTAATTTGCGTTTCATACTGGGATAAGGAATATTGCAGTTCCATTTCTAACTGCTTTTTGGCTTCATCATCCGATGCTTTCTCAATTTGCTCGTTAAAATATAAAATAGTCTCCCGTTGTACAGATAGAATACTTGTGAGTTTTTGAGCGTACTCCCGCTCCCGCTGATTCAAAGCGGGAAGTGCGGCTTTGCTGATTTCCTTTGTAATCTGCTCCCGCTCGGATTTAGATATAAAATCCATTATCAATTTCCTCCAATTCATCTTTAATTTCTGCGGCAATTTCATCAAACAGGGGATTCCATTTCAGCGCGTTGATACATTCAGCACGCCGGGCGTATACATTGCCGCCTGTAACGCTATGTAATGCTTTAATCGCGTCAGCCTGTGTCCCGCCGCTCGTCAATGCGGCGCTGTATTTGGTTTTAGCCTGTAAATATTGTTCCTCGGTGATTTCCTGTAAACATCTTTCGCCATCTACTGTGAACGAGGTACAATAGAGCGTAGGAATGGTATCATCATATATGCCTTTGGCAAGTAGTCCGCTGTTATAAAAATTTTGAATCCATCGGCTGACCGTATCGGCGCAAACATCCAACATATCAGCAATATCCACATAGAACATCTGTGCATAGGCGCGACAGCCTAAGAAATAGCCCTTGAAAAGCTCACACGCCTTGTCTAAATGCCTGTTAGGAGTAAAGCCATAGTCAGATATTAAAAGCAGTTTCAGAACGCTCTGCGGCTCTGTAAAGGTGTATATTGCGTTCCCGCCGCGCCCCTCTATTCTGTAATCTATTTTTGCACTTTGCATACTGCGCTTGATACTGTCCATGCGGCCAGTATGGAAAATCTGTTTCAACTCACTTGCGGTCTTTTGTATAATAATCGGCTGTACCTCCATTCAATAATGAAATTCCCATATTTTTCCGCGGCATAATACTTAGAAAATGGTAAAGGAAACAAAAGTGTGTAAAAATCTTTTTTCCTTTCCTTTTCTCTACATATATTATACAAAAAATTTCAAAAATCGTCCAACTGCCCGCCGTGTGGAATACCTCCGCCACCTGTATAAAGCAAAAGGAAACGAGCGGGATTTCACTCCCGCTCGTCCTTAGATTTGTTTGGTTGCTCTTGTGGCGGATTTTCTTTGAAAAACTCGCCGTTCATAATGATTTCTATTAACTGCGGCGGTAAATCAAAAGGACTGTCATACATGGGCTGTACCTCTTACATGGCGTTTAGATTGCTCGTTAGCACATCAATTCCCGGCTTTGATACCGCTAAATAATACCGTTCTGTGACTTTGCCGCTTGCGTGTCCCATCTGATTGCAAAGAATATGCGTGGGCGTGTTCATCTCTGCAAGGCGTGTTCCGTAGGTATGGCGCAAATGGTGATATTTGAAATCTATTCCTAACTCGCTTTTGATTGTGCGGCTATGATACTTCAGGGAATTAACGGTTTGAATTTTCCCATTTGGCAAGCTGTTCACCAGTTCTAAAGAGGAAATTTTCTTTCCGGCAATATCGGTGATAAAGGTTTGATTCTGCGCTCTCTGTGCCGCCAGTTCCACCGCATCCCGTTGTTGCTGTTGTAGCAATAGGGAAAAGTAGGCTTTCAATTTATCACTCATGTAAACTGTCCTGCGGGCATTGCGCGTTTTAAGTGATACCAGCTTTATCAATCCCTCTTGATACTGCATTTGGCGGTCAATGGTGATTGTGCCGCGCTCTATGTCTACATTCTCCCATTTCAGACCATAGCATTCATTGATACGCAAACCGCAATAGCGGCCTAAGAGGTACGCAGTTTCAGCGTTTGTGCCGCTGAAATACTTATCAAGTTCCGCTATCTGTTCCCGGCTGTACGCTACAATTTCGGTTTCTTCATCGACCTTCATTTTCGGCATACAAATCCTTGCGTCCTTGTTCACACAGAGTTTGTTGTAGGTGTCTACATCAAGGTAATTGCGGGAATAGGCTTGACCGAAAATCAGATAGAACATTTTCAGAAATCCCTCTACATAACGGTAAGCGCGCCCCTCTGTATAATACAGTTCTGCAAGATAGTCATTGATTTCCGCCACGCTGATTCCATCCACAAAACGCTTTCCAAATCGTTCTGATAAATGATTTCTCCATAGGCTATCCTGCTTACGAATCGTAGAGTAGGCTTTCCCAAGCTGACCTTTTTGGCTGTATTCTTCATAGACCTCTTGAATAGTCACCCTCCGTTTCGGCGGTTCAAGCTGTTTTGCTTCAAACGCCATGATTGCCAGTTGCCGCGCCCTGATTGCCGCCTTTTGGCTTTTCATCGGTTCGCCGTTTTCATCTTTGACGCTCTTGCGATTGTAGCGCTTGCCGTTTACAGTCTGGGTAAAACGGTATGCCCAGTTTCCGTTAGGCAGTTGAAAAACTCCTATGTTGTTGTGCTGTGCCATGCTCAAGTCCTCCTAAATTCTATAATTTAGGACACTTGCCCGCATGAAATCTTTTCTTTATTTCGGACACAGTGTGTCCCGCCAGCTTGTCAAAATCCATTGATATAGCTGGTTTTGCGGTCTTGGAGCGACGCGCAATGCCCGATGAGATGGCACGCGACGAGGCTCGTCACGGCAAGGC
>ERZ833515.1658-NODE-1658-length-14807-cov-63.955531_pt1 | contig 14807 bp, 9 predicted proteins | sample MGYA00519949_ERZ833515 | MGnify/ENA primary metagenome ERZ833515 (study PRJEB31850, sample SAMEA3708741) | human gut metagenome | biome: human gut; feature: human-associated habitat; material: faeces | place: China | collected 2014 ...
TTTGCAAAGATACTCTGAAATTTAGTAACTTCCAAATATTTAGGCTGTTTTTTAGTTAAAATGAGTAAGCGTGCTGGGTAATTAAAAGCTCATATAAGCAACACGCCCTGAAGGCCAAGAAATTCATATAAGCAGCACACCCAAAAGGCCAAGAAGCCAATATAAGCAGCACGCCCTGAAGGGGCAGAAGCTCTTAGCCCAGGGCAGCGCCCTGGGTTTTTGTGGGTCGCAAACAATGCGCCCTGTAAGGGCAAAAGCTTTAAAAATCCTGACAATTTACAAAGCTTCCGCCCTTTCAGGGCGTGCTGGGTAATATCAATCATACAGGAGGGCGTACTGCTTGAGTCATTTGCCCTGGGCTAAGGGGAAGCTCTGAGAGACCAAAAAGAGAGACTGCCCGGCTATAGAAACAGCTTCGGATGATAAAAAGCGGAAATTACTGATTTTTGAAAAACACCAGAGAAAAGAGACATTTTTATCGGAAAAACCCCTTTTAGGTGTCGCATTCCCTACCAATGCGACACCTAAATGATAGGAATGCGACACATAGACAGGGGAATGCGACACCTTTTCCCAAATTATTTTGGTATATTTGCTCCATGATTGCGAAATAGGAGCCATGACAGACTGCAAGGTCGGCATACCTGTTCATCATGCAGACAAGCCACTTATATTTCTATGAGTGTTCTTCGTCCTGACAATTCAGTGGGCTTGATGGCGCAGTCTTTCCCATCATAGAGGAAAGCGCCCTACCCTCTTGATGAATTCACAAACAGAAATACAAGATAAAATATTTACATTAATTATTAACAACAAAACGTGTATGAAAAAGAAACAATTACACAAACCGAAATGGCTCGTCACGATGCTGCTGCTCGTGATGGCTATCCTCATGCCTTATGAGGGGGCATGGGCACAAACACCAACGAAGCCTGCCAAAGGTAATGGCTCAGTAGACAAACCTTATGAGATATCATCAGCTGCCGAACTGGCGTGGTTCCGCGACTATGTGAACAATGAATCTCAATATGTTTCAGCCACGCTGACTGAAGATATTGACTTGTCAGAGTTCTGCCATGCGGCTGATGCCACCACAAACACAGAAGAGCTCAGCTGGGATCCTATCGGTAATGGCAGGATGTATTGTGGAACGTTCGACGGCAACGGGAAGACGATTCGCAATCTATACATCAATAGCACCATTATGTATAAAGGTTTCTTCGGCTATGCTAATAGTGGCAGTATTAAGAACATCACTTTCGACAATGCGAAGGTGAAGAACACTCATTATAATGGTACAGGAATATTGACAGGAGTTTTTGAGACATGTACTATTGAAAACATCAAAATCCTGGCAAACTGTTCGGTAGAAGGAACTTACAATACAGGCGGAATTGCAGGAACAGGAACGGGCAACATCAGCAACTGCGAAAACCGTGCAATGGTGAATGGTACAAATAATGTAGGAGGTATTGTAGGCAACTCTTCCGACAATACCATCTCTTCATGCGCCAATTACGGTGCTGTAACAGGAACGGAATGCAATGTTGGAGGCATGGTCGGATTTTTTATCTCAGGAACCATTCAGAACTGCGCCAACTATGGCGATATATCGGGGACTGACTGTGTCGGAAACCAGATAGGATATGCTGCAACAGTCAATCTGAACAATGTGCTTGGCATTGGAAATGTTACTGCGACAACTTCTCAATCAGGTCTCCTTGCTGGATTAATCTGGGATTCCTCCAGCACCGCCGCTGGCATCTTGGCATACAACAGCAGTGCAAAACTTACGATTAATGGAATTGAGCAGACTGGTGATGCCGTCAAGGCTATCGGAATAAGTTCATTATCATCTACAGGAAGGATAAAGGCATTTACTGCAGAACAGTTGAAGAGTGGATTGGTTGCTTTTTTACTCCAGGGAAATGCCTCGGAAAGTGCAAAATGGGGACAAAAACTGAACACCGACGATTATCCTTTACTTAACTCTGCGGATAAGGTGTATTTGGATAGTCCTATAACCATGAAATGCTCAGGCGAGTTGGAAGGCACAGGTACATTTACCAACACAAAGCCAGCACAGGAGGGCACATTCACGATGCAGCATGGCAATAATATCATACATCACGAATCAGTGGATGTTACTTGCACAGTAGATGGCACAATTGAATATTGGGAATGTGATGTTTGCAATGAGACTTACTTAGATGAAAAATTGACACAACCAGTAGGTAACATTATCAAGGAGGCTGCCACTGGTCACAACTATGATGAGAACGACAAGTGCACGAAGTGCCAGAAAGAAATTCAGTTCGTTAAATTGGGCAACAATAACATAACGATCGAAAAGGTATTTGGTACGAGGAAGAAAATCAGCGGTTACAATCTTTATAAATTTACAGCCCCAGAAGAGGGAGCATTGCTGGTAACGGCAGACAGCCACGGCGAAGACACCTATGGCGCCCTATGGGACAGCCGCACGGCTAAATACTTGATTAAAAAAGGTGATGGTAATGGTGACGACTTCAAAATCACCTACGATGTAAAGAAAGGCACCACTTATTATATCGGTGCCAGAGAGTATGATGGCGATGCCATCGAAGGCAAGGTCACGCTCTATGTAAATTTGATAAGTAATCAACTACCTACAGGCGTGACTGGTAAAGGAACCGAGGCGGAACCTTTCATACTGAAGACGGCAGAGCATCTGGTGTGGTTCCGTGACTACGTGAATGTAGGTAAGTCAAGTGCCTGCGCAAAGATTGCTGATGATGTGGAAGAAATTGATATGAGCACTGTATGCCATAAGGCTGATGCCGAAAAGCAGGTAGCAGAGCTCAGCTGGACTCCTATCGGTTCTAAGCAGTATCAAGGAACGTTCGACGGCAACGGGAAGACGATCCGTAATCTCTTCATCAGCTCCACCTCTAATGAAATTGGTTTCTTTGGCCATGCTGCTGATTGCCGCATCAAGAACATCACTTTCGACAATGCGAAGGTGAAGGGCAATGATAATTGTAGTACTGGTATTTTGGCAGGATGTGCAGGTTCTTGTGTGATTGAAAATATCAAGACCACAGGAAACTGTTCGGTAGAAGGAAAATATGAGACTGGCGGAATAGCAGGAAGAGCTAATGGCAACATCAGCAACTGCGAAAACCATGCAATAGTGAAGGGTTTACATTCTGTTGGTGGTATTGTAGGTATCTGCTTCGATTCAGAAAATTCCATCACTTCATGCGCCAATTATGGTGAGATAACAGGCACGGAGGATTTCGTTGGAGGTATAATTGGATATTTTGGTGAAGGAAGCCTCCAGAACAGTGCCAATAATGGCAATATTACGGGAGATGCTCGCGTCGGAAACTTGATAGGATATGCTAATATATGCAATATTAACAATGTGTTGGGTATTGGCAATATTACTGCTAACTATGCAGATTGTAATGGTCTCATTGTCGGATACATTGCAGATGCTTCCAGCTCTGCTTCTGGCATCTTGGCATACAACAGCAGTGCTAAGATGACCATCGATGGAACGGAACTGACGGGTGATGCAGTCGTGGCTATCGGAAGTGGCTCATTGACCTATCCTGAAGGTAAGAATGAAGCAGACGTGATTAAGGCATTCACCCCTGAGCAGCTGAAGAGCGGTGAAGTGGCTTACCTGCTCAATGGAAGCAAATCAGAAGGCGAACTGGCGTGGTACCAGAAACTCGGCACAGATGCTTATCCTGTACTGACAGCTGCTGAGGGCAATACAGTATATCATGGTTCATTCCGTTACTGCGACAATACGACTTCCTCATATAGCAACAGCTCTTCTGATAGTGAATTGGTTCACGTAGCATCTGCCACCTTGGCCAGTCCTGAGCATGACGCCGACGAGCATATCTACAACATGGGCTGCCGCAACGAGAAATGCGCAGCGCACAAGTATGTTGCCGACAAGGCTGGAAACATTTTGGTGACAAAGGATGCAAACAACAAGTTTGTGGCTACAGAAGACCTGACACTCGCCGACGGCGAGGACTTCAAGGACTATGAGGCGTTCACCTCCAAGATCATCTCTTACAGCCGCAATATCCCTGAAGGCGCAGCCTGGGGAACACTCTGCTTGCCATTCGCCATCGACCTGAGCCAGGAAGCAGAATGTGACTTCTATCGTCTCACAGGCATTGATGCGGCTAAGGAATGCATCACCATAGAGAGTTATGCAGAGGGTGTCATCCCTGCCGGCACTCCGGTGCTCTTCAAGATGAAGGAGGGCGAGACGGTGCTCAGCCTCTCTGCTGTCGGTGCCGACATCGTTACTGCCCCGCTGTCAGGAAACCGCACCGATGTCAACCTCGTAGGTTCGTTCGTTCAGATCAGTGGTGAGAATCTTGCGGCAAGCGACTACGTCATTGACGAGGACCAGTTCTGCCGCGTCAGCGACTTGCACGATGCCGCTATCCTACCGATGCGTGCATACCTCCATCCATCCGACGCATCACTTACGTCTGCTGCTAAACTGAGCATCGGAAAGAACGATGGCAGCACCGCCATTGACCACCTCAACGCCATCAGCGGTGATGCCGACGCAGAATACTACGATGCAAGTGGTCGTCGCACCCATGGTCTGCAGAAGGGTCTGAACATCGTGAAGCACGACGGCAAGACGTATAAGATCATGGTCAAGTAAGTTTCGCAAAGGCGAAAGCAGAGCCTGATATATCAAAAAAAGGTCTATATGCCACGATGAAAAGTGGCGTATAGACCTTTTATTATATGCGAAAGTTGAGTAAATGACGTTTTTTTCTGTCACTGTAGCTAATGCGGTGTTTAGCCTTGACTTTTGGATAGATTTAACTGTTGTTAGCCTTGACTTTTGGATAAAATTAACTATTGTTTGCCTTGACTTTTGGATAAATATTGTATCTTTGCAGCGGCTGGAACTTGGAAAAGTGGCAAAAAATGCCCTAAAAAGGGTTGGAAAAGCTCCATTTTCAGTCTAAAATAGGTTGGAAAAGTTCCGTAAACCTATAAAATATGGTTAGAAAAAGTAATACATATATGCTTCAATGTTCAGGTCGTAGGCAAGATTCTATATTACCCTATCTATATGTTGATGTATCTTCAACCCGAAATGATAAAGAAACCTATATTCAGGTTTGAACCAATTTAGGCTTTTATTACTTTAAAATTGATGATAGCGCAGAAAAAAGGTCTATATGCCACGATGAAAAGTGGTGTATAGACCTTTTATTATATGCGAAAGTTGAGTAAATGACGTTTATTACTGTCTTGAAGTGTATTCGGTTAATAATTCATTCCGAAGTACCAGAGAGGGATGATGATTCCATGCCCCGTCTCGATATCGTCTTTTACGATACGTCCGTTTTTTACATCCTCTATCTGCTTCTTACCTTTCTTCCTTCCGCCAATCTCAAAGGTATAGTCACCAATGGTAAAGTCGGAAATCCTGGAGGAAATAACATTCTGTTTTTCTCTCATCTGATTGTAGAAGAAAGTTTCCCTTATGTTTCCAATATTGGGATTAGGGTTGAGTACAGACATCAGGCTTGGGTTATCGACATAGACTTTTTCTACCTTTCCAAGATTGCGCATTCCCGAAGAATCATCTCTGAGCAGACCTATCATTCCTGCACGTTCCAGATAGACCAGATAATCAGGAACGTTGTTCTTGCTCACCCCGATTTCTGTGGCAAGGTTCTCTAAGCTTGGTTTGTAGGGAGCCAACCCGGAAAGAATAACGAGCATGCGCTTTAGCTTGCGTGCTGTTGAAGCTCTCATATCGGCATATTGCGGAATGTCAACTTCTACCGTCTGGTCTATCACCTGCAGCATTCTTTGCGTAAAATCTCCCTCTATGGCAAATGGGTAATAGCCATGGTCGAGGTACGCTCTGAAAATTGGCAATGGATGTTCCACTCCCGGAATCTCTACCTGGTGATTGAGTATTTCGTCGAGACTGAAAACTCTGGACTTGATTCCTTCAAAAAGTTGCAGGTATTCCCTGAACGACAAGCCTTGCATCATATACATCAGTGCCCGGCGGCTCAGATCTGCTTCTCCCTTCTTGATGTCCAATACCGATGAACCGGTAAAGATAAGGTTCAGGGATGGGTGCATGTCGTAAATTTGCTTCAGTTCATTGCTCCATCCGGCATACTTGTGAATTTCATCTATATAAAGATGTGTACCACCCTCCTTGATAAACTCGTCGGCGAAGTCAACCAAGGAATGATTTGAAAAATAGATATTGTCGGCCGACACATACAGGTGATGGCCTTCCTTGGATAGCTTGATGCGCTGTAGTATCATGGTGGATTTTCCAACGCCTCTCGGCCCCACAATACCTATTAATCGTCCATTCCAGTTGATTTCATCATATTTATATCTGATGAAATCAAGCGGAGTACGTTTCAGCAGCTCCGCCATGTATTCATATAGTTTATTGTCTATCATATCTTTCTTTTAGATGAATATCATTTAAAACTGCAGCAAAGATACAAATAATCCCTCAATGAGGGATGAATTCTTTAGAAAAGTTCCCTCAATGAGGGATGAATTTAATCATTTTTATCCCTCATTGAGGGATTTTTACGCATATTATGGCGTAAGGGTCTACATGCCACGTTGAAATTTGCATGGGATGATCATCGGAAAACACAGCAAATTACTCCCGAAATCGCATCCGTCTATGGACTCGCAGCGGTGAAATCCAGTCCTTGCACCACTGCATCTCCCTCAAATATGACTTCTACAAAGGCACAAGACGAATGAAGCTGCTGGACTCTAACGAAATCCGGCAGCTTCGTGATGTCTGTATATTTGAGGTGAATGGTATGGAGGTGTATATATAAAAGGGATAAAATTGATTAATTCAACAAATTTTCTATCTATTAATTAAATTTTTAACAATTTTTATAAAGCGTTCTCATATACTTTATGTATCTTTGCCTTAATATATTATTTTTTTAGTTATGTCAAGAGAACAAGTCAATAGATTAAAAATAGTTCTTGCAGAGGAGCAGAAGTCAAATAAATGGCTTGCCGAACAATTAGGCAAAGACCAAGCTACGATTTCCAAGTGGGTGACAAATGCAAGTCAGCCAGACCTCAAAAATCTACTGCGTATTGCAAAAGCATTGAATGTAGATGTAGCAAGATTGTTAAATACGGAGGTGGTCAACGATGACGAAATCTAAGGATGACGGATATGAATATATCCTGTCTAACCAAGTTTTACAACTTCCGATAATACGCTATTATCAGAAAATGGGGAGAATTAAGCTATGACACCAGAGGAAAAAGCGAGAGTAAAGATTAACCGTTGGTTTGAAGATGCAGGTTGGCAGGTTGTCAACCGTGACGAATTCGAGCCTACGATGTCTGCCGTTGCCGTGCGTGAAGGCTTACTGAAAGGCAATCTCGAAGCGGACTATCTTATGTTCATCAACGGCAAGGTGTGTGGCGTGCTGGAAGCTAAACGTGAGGAGGTGAATGTCGAATCTTATATGGTTAGCGAACAAGTGTCTACATACGCCAAGAGTGTTCCTGATTGCTACCAGACTTGGCAAAAGCCTATACCTCTTTTATACAAATCTAATGGCAAGGTTGTCTTATTCCAAGATTTTCGCAAGACAAACACGGAATGGGATGAAATCAACCGTATCCATACTCCAAAGGAGATTGTAAGTATGCTTGGCATTGACGATCCGTTTGCTGGCTTGCCAACGCTACGCAAGAAGGGATTGCGTGAATGTCAATACGAGGCTATTACGGAGTTGGAAAAGAGCTTCCATAGTGGACAAAACCGTGCGCTTATGGTGCTTGCTACAGGCGCAGGAAAAACTTATACCGCTTGTCTTGCTGCCTATCGTATGTTGGCATATACTCCGATGCGACATGTTCTCTTTCTTGTTGACCGCAACAATCTCGGACGACAAGCTGAAAATGAATTCGGCACATTCCGCCTCACTGAAAATGGTGAAGCTTTCAACACCATCTATGGTGTGGAGCGATTGAAGTCTGCTAAAATACCATCTGACTGCAACGTGTTGATATCCACCATTCAACGACTGTTCTCGCTGTTGAAAGGTGAAGACATTGAAGACACCGACGATGACGACAATGATGAAGCGACAGGGGAGGTTACGCTTCCTGACAATCCTAATCTGCCACACGATTTCTTTGACATGATTATCATTGATGAGTGTCACCGAAGCATTTACGGCAACTGGCGTAGGGTGCTTGAATATTTCGACACGGCTCGCCTTATTGGTCTTACTGCAACACCTATTCCCGAAACTATGGCGTTCTTCAACAACAACCGTATTGTGAACTATACGCTTGAAAAGAGTATTGTGGATGGTGTGAACGTGGACCACCGTGTGTATCGTATAAAGACAGAGGCTACTGAGAATGGTGGCGCTATCTTGAAAGGCGACCGTGTGCGTGTGGAGACTCGCTACACTGGCAAAACGGAGGAGATAAACACACGAGAGACTAAGAATTACACGAAGACGGAGCTTAACCGTTCTATCATCAACCCGTCTCAGATAAAGCTTATTCTTACAACTTATCGTGATGCAGTATATACGGAGATGTTCAACGACCCACAACGTGAGCCGAACTATGCATATCTCCCTAAGACTCTCATTTTTGCGCTTAATGAGACCCATGCAACAAATATCGTGAACATTGCCAAAGAGGTGTTTGGCGAGAAATGTCCGAATGCCAACATGGACAGATATGTACAGAAGATTACTTATTCGGCAGGCGATAGCAACGAGCTTATCCGCCAGTTCCGCAACGACCGTGACTTCCGCATTGCTGTCACTTGTACGTTAGTGGCTACGGGTACTGATGTGAAACCGCTCGAAGTGGTGATGTTCATGCGAGATGTGGAATCTGAACCGCTTTACATTCAGATGAAAGGTCGTGGTGTGCGCACCATCGGCGATGAACAGCTTAGAGCCGTAACACCTAATGCCTTCAGCAAGGATTGTTTCTTCATGGTCGATGCTGTGGGCGTCACCGAGCATACGATGTCAATTCCGGAACAGGGCGATGGTCCTGACACCGTCACGATAACATTGAAGGTATTGCTTGAGCGCATTGCTCTTGGCAATCTGCCAGATATGTATCTGAAACGTCTGGCTGCTACTTTGTCCCGTCTACACAATAAGGCCGACAATAGTCAGCGTGCGGAGTTTGAACGATTGGCAAGCGACTCTATGGATGCCATTGCACAGCGTATATACGATGCTCTGGAAAACGAAACGTTGCCGCCTTATAATGATATTAATGAGCCTAACAACGAGCGCAAGGGACTTGTATCTCCTGTTGCCAATCATGCTGATGTGCGCCGATACATTCTTATTCTTGCTGCTGGCTTTGTTAATACGCTCATGCCTGGTGAGGACACGCTTATATCCAAGGGCTTTTCTGTAGAGGAAGCTAAAGACACTACAGAAGCTTTTGAGAAGTATTGTCGTGACCATGCTGATGAGATTGAGGCATTGCGCATTATCTATAATCAGAGTGGCGAGCCTATCAACTTTGATATGATGAAAGATTTGGAGAACAAGCTGAAGATGGAAAACAATCGCTTCAGCACGAAGCAGCTTTGGAACTCTTATGCCATCGTTTCTCCAAACGATGTGCGACGCGCTACCAAAAAGGAGGAGAGCGAGGCTCTTACCAATATTATACAGTTGGTGCGCTTTGCCTATCGCCAGATTGAAAGGCTGGACAGCGTTTGCACTACTGCCCGACAATATTTCAATCTATGGTGTGGTCAGTGGCATCGTGACATATCAGAACGACAGAAGCAGCTCATGAGCCAGATTGTGGACTATGTGGCAAGTAACGGTGCTTGCACCATAAACGACATTCGAGAGGATGACCGCACACAAGCAGCTCAGATGATTGCAGCATTCGGTACTAAACAGAAGGCGGATGACGCTCTTCTTTCTTTGTTTAATTTTGTGGTTTTAAGAAAAACAGCATAACTTTGAATTATGACAAACAATATATCTACAGAGCAATCGCTCACCAAGAAAGTATGGAATCTCGCCACTACACTTGCAGGACAAGGTATTGGCTTCACCGATTATATCACGCAACTCACTTATCTGCTTTTTCTGAAAATGGATGCGGAGAATGTAGAGATGTTTGGAGAAGAGTCGGCAATACCTGCTGGATATCAGTGGGAAGAACTTATAAAGCTCGACGGACTGGATCTTTTGAAACAGTATGAGGAAACGCTAAAAGTACTCAGCGAGCAAGACAACCTTATCGGTACCATCTACACCAAAGCGCAGAACAAAATTGACAAACCTGTCTACTTGAAGAAGGTTATCACCATGATTAACGAGGAGCAATGGCTTGTTATGGATGCTGACGTGAAAGGTGCTATATATGAGAGCATTCTGGAAAAGAACGGACAGGATAAGAAGAGTGGCGCAGGACAGTATTTCACACCGCGTCCGCTCATTAAGGCTATGGTGGACTGCATCCGTCCTCAGATTGGCGAGACGGTGTGCGACCCTGCCTGTGGTACGGGTGGCTTCCTTCTCACGGCTTATGACTATATGAAGAATCAGTCGGCCGACAAGACTAAACGCGATTTTCTGCGCAACAAAGCTTTGCATGGCGTGGACAATACTTCACTTGTCGTCACACTCGCTTCCATGAACCTCTATCTGCATGGTGTGGGTACTGACCGCAGCCCCATCTCTTGTGAAGATTCGTTGGAACGTGAGCCTAAAACGCTCGTAGATGTTATCCTTGCCAATCCTCCTTTCGGACAGCGTCCGGCAGGGTCTGTGGAGCTTAACCGCCCCGACTTCTATGTCGAGACGAAGAACAATCAGTTGAACTTTCTTCAGCACATGATGCTCATGCTGAAAGTGGGTGGCCGTGCTGCCGTGGTACTGCCGGACAACGTTCTCTTTGAGGGTGGTGCTGGCGAGACTATCCGTAAACGCCTTCTTTCTGACTTCAATCTGCATACCGTCCTGCGTCTTCCTACTGGTATATTCTATGCGCAGGGCGTGAAGGCTAACGTACTGTTCTTCACAAAGGGACAGCCAACAAAGGAGGTTTGGTTCTATGATTACCGTACCGACATCAAGCATACGCTTGCCACCAACAAATTAGAGCGCCATCATCTTGACGACTTCGTGAAATGCTATAATCCCGACAATATCAATAATCGCGCCGAAACCTACGATGCTGAGAGTAATCCGTCAGGACGTTGGCGCAAATACACAGTTGAAGAACTCATCGCCCGTGACAAGACTTCACTCGATATCACTTGGATTAAACAGGGTGGCGAGGAAGAGGAACATACTCTGGAAGAACTGATGGCTACCATAAAGGAACAAAGCCAAAACATCAGCAAGGCGGTGAGTGAACTTGAAAAATTATTGGTTGACATCAAGGAGGATTAAGGGCATGGATGAAATCACAAAGCGAGAGGATGCTCTCTTTGGGCATATCTCAAAACTTATTGACGAGGCGCACAAGCATGTTAAAACTACTGTGAACACTACAATGGTCTACACTTACTATGGTGTTGGTAAATATATTGTGGAGGATGAGCAGCAGGGATACGAGCGTGCAGCGTATGGCAAGAAGGTGTTAAAAGCTCTTTCTGAGAAACTGTGTCTGAAATACGGTGAGGGTTGGTCTTATTCTAATTTAAGACAAATTCGACAGTTCTATTTGGCGTATGCGAATTTGACAGACGGTGTTTGTCAAATTCAGTTTGATTTGTCATGGTCGCATTATCTTATCCTTATGCGTATTGAGAATCATGATGAGCGCAACTTCTATGAGATTGAGGCGAAACAACAGAATTGGAGTGTGCGTGAACTGAATAGACAGGTTGGTAGTTGTCTTTATGAGCGATTGGCTTTGAGTCGCAATAAGGACGAGGTGATGCGCTTGGCAAAAGAGGGGCATACGGACGAGAAACCATCAGACATCATAAAGAATCCTATCACACTGGAATTCTTGGGATTGAGGCCCGATTCTGTTTATTCGGAGTCTAAACTGGAGAATGCCATTATCAACAAAATGCAGCAATTCTTGCTCGAACTTGGTAAAGGCTTTCTTTTTGAGGCACGACAGAAGCGGTTTACATTTGAAGAACAGCATTTCTTTGTTGACTTGGTGTTTTACAACCGCTTGTTGCAATGCTATGTGCTCATTGATTTGAAGATAGACAAACTCACTCATCAGGACCTCGGACAGATGCAGATGTATGTCAACTATTATGACCGCCACGTCAAGATGGATTTCGAGAAACCAACCATTGGTATTCTTTTATGTAAGGAGAAGAATGATGCCCTCGTAGAGCTGACTCTACCTAAGGATGCCAATATCTATGCGTCGGCTTACCAACTCTATTTGCCTAACAAGGCTTTACTGCAAGCTAAGGTGAAGGAATGGATTGAGGAGTTTGAAGAGAACGAGGAAATAAAGAAACTTGAAGAAGACAAATAACAAATGAATACTAAAGCATTACGCCAAAAGATACTTGACCTTGCGATACATGGCAAACTTGTACCGCAAGATCCTAACGATGAGCCTGCATCAGTGCTCCTCGAGCGCATCCGTGCCGAGAAAGAACGCCTTATCAAAGAAGGCAAAATCAAACGCCCTAAAAAGTCTAAGACAACTTCTGATAAGCCGCATTATCCGTACGAGTTGCCTGAAGGATGGGCGTGGACAACATTGGGAGAAATTAGCAACTATGGTACTACTATCAATATCCAAGTTGATGATATTGATAAAAACGAGTGGATATTAGAGTTGGAGGACATTGAAAAAGAAACTGCTAATATAATTCAACGACTTTCTGCCAGTGAAAGGTCTGTCAAGGGAACACGCCATAAGTTTAGTGCTGGAAGTATATTATATTCTAAATTGCGCACTTACTTGAATAAGGTTTTAATAGCACCGAGTGAGGGTTATTGCACAACAGAAATAATGCCATTCGATACATACGGCATTATATCTAATGAATACATCTGTCATGTTTTGCGTTCACCATTCTTTCTTGACTATACCTTACAATGTGGATATGGAGTAAAGATGCCACGATTGAGTACTACTGATGCTTGCAATGGAATGATACCATTACCACCATTAAATGAGCAGATAAGAATTGTAGAGGCTATCAAGTATTGGTTCGTATTGATAGATATAATTGAAAGTGGAAAAGAAAACTTACAAGAGACCATTAAACTTGCAAAATCAAAAATCCTCGACCTCGCTATTCACGGCAAACTCGTACCGCAAGACCCTACGGACGAGCCTGCCAGTAAACTGCTCAAGCGCATCAATCCCAAGGCTGAGATTACATCTGATAACGGGCATTATCAGAAGTTGCCTGAAGGATGGTGCGAAACCACATTAAAACATGTAATAACCATAAAATCAGGACGTCCTATTAATGTGAGAAATTGTCTGCAAGGTCATTATCCTATTTATGGTGGTAATGGAATAACTGGCTATACCGTAAACTATAATATAAAGGAACCTACGATTGTGATAGGACGTGTAGGTTTTTATTGTGGGTCAGTGTATCTTGTAAAAGAAAAAGCATGGGTGTCTGATAATGCTTTTACTATAACAATACTCAAAGACATATTCTATAAGAAATACTTATACTATCTTATACAGTTTTTGAATCTTAGGAAATATTCTAATTCTACGGCTCAACCTGTAATATCTGGAAAAACGATATATCCAATACATGTCATAATTCCACCGATAAACGAGCAGCACCGTATCGTTTCCAAAATAGAAGAGATATTTGCTCAACTTGATGCAATAGAAGCATCATTGTAGCCGACATAGTTAGCCATCGTAAGCAAAATACTTACGATGGCTAAAATATATATGATTACCAAACGACAACCTTGTCTACGATTTTCTGCTGTTCGCTTGCTGTGCGACGCAGATAGATACGAGTGGTTTCAAGTCGTTCATGTCCCATGAGGTCAGCAAGAAGGGCGATGTCGTTGAACCGTTCGAGGAAATTCTTGGCAAACCGATGACGGAAAGAATGTGGATATACAACATCCCTGTTCATTCCGTATTTTTCAGCAAAGTGTTTGAGTTGGTGGGCTATGCCTCGTGTGGTGATGCGATTGCCGAAGCGGTTGAGGAAGATATAACCCGACGAGACGTTCTTATCTTCGAGCCATTTGATAGCTTCTGTCCTCAGGTTCTTGGGGATATACAATCGGCGTATCTTGCCACCTTTGCTATAAAGGTCGAGATAGCCAACCTTAACGTGCTCCACCTTGATATGGAGTAGTTCGCTTACACGAGCACCGGTTGCAGCCATGAACCACACTACAAAATACCAGGTGTCCTGTCCGTCACTCTTCAGCTTTCGCTTGAAAAACTTATAGTCTGCATCACTAATTACATTCTCCAAAAAGTTCTTCTGCTGAACTTTAACAAACTTCACCTTTAGCTTCTCTTGTTTGGAAAACTCCAGATACTTGTTGATTGCCTGCAACCGTAAGTTTACAGTCTGCGGCTTGAAGTTCTCTACCAAATACCCCTTGTACGCCAAAAGGTTTCGTTTGTTCACTACCTTGTAGTGCTCCATAAAATACTTCACCGTCCATTCATAAGAACGTATGGTGTTCTTGGTCAAGTTGCCCTTGACCAAATACTCATTGAATTGTGTTACCATATTGCATTTGTTTAAAAAATAAGGTTCATCCGGAAAATGGAGTGATAATGTCAGTATAGAACAAAAGAAAACC
>ERZ833515.1669-NODE-1669-length-14737-cov-3.783068_pt1 | contig 14737 bp, 10 predicted proteins | sample MGYA00519949_ERZ833515 | MGnify/ENA primary metagenome ERZ833515 (study PRJEB31850, sample SAMEA3708741) | human gut metagenome | biome: human gut; feature: human-associated habitat; material: faeces | place: China | collected 2014 ...
CCTTTGGTTTCTCCCGCTTTTACTCTGCAAATCTCACTCAATTTCCTCGTCGTGCTCCATGGCTCTGACAAGCGGCGCCACCATCTGCTTCTTCCGGCTGACGACGCCGGGCAGGACGACCGAATGCTCGCCGCAGTCGGTCTTGAAGGCCGAACGAACCAGCTGCTGCGCGCCCTTGCCGACGTAGAGCAGCTCTGTCTTTTCCTCGATAATGTTGGTCAGCATAGCGAACAGCATGGACAGACCGCTCGATGCCAGGCAGCTTTCCATGTACTCGAGCATTTTATCACGGATGCCGGACAGCTCGTTCTCACTGACACTCGTCACCTGCGAAATCGCAATCTTCTGATTCTGCGCCTGGAAATACTTGAAATCCATGTGGAACAGCTCATCCATCGAGCGATCGAGCAGACGCGAGCTGGAACGGAACATTTCTGTTGCATACTGCTTGATGTCCAGACCGGCGATTTTCGCCAGCTCTTCTGCAGCCATGCGATCAAGCGGCGTACACGTCGGCGAGCGGAACATCAGCGTGTCCGACAGGATTGCCGAGCACAGCAGACCCGCGATTTTCGGCTCGATCTCCACGTTGTGCTCATGGTACATCTGCGTGATAATGGTCGCGGTGCAGCCGAGCGGCTGATTGCGGAAGTAGATCGGTCCGCTGGTCTCCACCGAGTCAATGCGGTGGTGATCGATGATCTCAACAATATTGGTCGAACGAATACCTTCGGCGGCCTGATCGCGCTCGTTGTGATCGACCAGAATGACCGACGGACGCTCCAGATCCAGCAGGTTACGCTGTGAGAACATGCCGACGTATCGTCCCTGTTCATCCATCAGCGGGTAATAGCGGATACGCTTTTTGGAAACCGTGCGCTTTACATCCTCAACCGTTTCCTCCGGCTCGAAGGTGATAAGACCCTTTTTCCGCATCACATGCCGCACCGGAACCGCCTGACCGATAACCTTGACACAGGTGTAGGTATCATACGGGGTGGCGATGATGGAAACGCCGTTTTCCGAGGCCAGCTTTCGGATGGTGCGCGAAACCTTGGAGCCGAGGCCGATGACTATACAGCCGGCGCTCATCTCAATGGCACACAGCTGGCTTTCGTAGCGGTTGCCGAGAATAACCATATCGTTTTTGCCGATATAGTCCTCGAGCACGTCCGGATTAGCCGCCGCAACGACCACACTGCCCTGCTCAAACCGCTGGTCAATATCGCCAACCTCGAGCGTGCCGTCAAGCACATCGACCAGATTCCGATAGCTGGTCTTGGCCTCCGCCAGCGCATTGGCGTCCTGATCCTCGATGTAAAAACGCGCAATATCGCCCAGCGTCAGCAGACCCTTCAGGCGGCGATCCTCATCAACAACGGCCAGCGTCTGAATATCATTTTCGTTCATGTAATCCCATGCACGGTGCAGCGACAGCTCCTCGCTGATGCCCGGCACCTCGCGGTACTGCACATCGCTCAGGCGCGGCTCAAACGACTTGATGTAGCGCGGCGGCTCCACGCCGAAGCGTTCGAGCACAAATTTGGTCTCCGCATTGACGTGACCCGCGCGGCAGGCTATGTATTCTCCGCCGGTCAGCCTGCGCTTGAGGTGCGCGTAGCAGATTGCAGAGCAAATGGAATCCGTATCCGGATTGCGGTGTCCGATAACAAAAACTGGGTTCATGCACTGATGCTCCTTTATGTGATAAGGGATGGCTCCCCTTCGGAATCCGTTTGATGGAATGAAACCTTGTGGTTTGATTGTATCATTTAACCGGGGAAATCGCAAGGTATGGAAGAGGAATCCGACTCAAAACCATCTGCAGGCGCACTGCGTAGGCGATGGAGCTGACAGCACGGATTCCGCCGCTGCACCGAAAATCCTGCCGAAGTCCGCTTCTCCGTCTGCTCACCTACCTTTTGAAAAACCGAAAATCGCAGCAGTCACCGCCGCCGCAGGAAACGCAGACCGAACCCAAACCCGCTCCGTCTGCCGACCCATATGCACAGGCACTGGAGCAGATGGACCTGCCTGCTCTGCAGCAGGTCAACAGTGATGTCATCGGCTGGATTGCCATTCCGGGCACCGAGATTTCCTATCCGCTGGTGCAGGGCACGGACAACGACTATTATCTGACACACACCTGGAACCAAAACAGCAGCGCAGTCGGCGCGATTTTCATGGACTGCCGCTGCTCTGCCGATTTCAGCGGCTTTAACACCATCGTGTACGGTCACCGGATGAACAACGGCTCGATGTTTGCCGCGCTGAAGCACTACAAAAAGCAGGATTTCCTGCAGGCACATCCGCAGGTATATGTGACCAATGCAAGCGGAACCCATGCGTACAGCATCTACGCGGCCTATGAGGCAGCGCTTGACGGAACCGCGTATTACAGTGCGTTTTCCGACGAAACGATCAAAAAAGCCTTCATTGACGAAGGCGTTTCCCTGTCGGTGATCCGCACCGGCGCAGTACCGGCCGTAAACGACCATATCCTCACGCTTTCCACCTGCACCGGCAACGGGCATGCAACCCGCTGGGTAGTACAGGCGGTCATGGAATAAAAAAGCATCCCGCTTGCTGTGCTTCAGCAAGTGGGATGTTGTTATATGCCCTTATTCTTCCTCGTCCGCCAGCTTTGCCACGCGGACAAATTCATCCATTTCGCGTGTGCGCCATTTCTCCTTGTGGCTGAAAATCTGGCGGTAGAGCGAAATATAGCAGTCCTCGACCGATAAACGGATTAGCCTTCCCTCTTTTACGCTGTTCTCGACTGCGTACCACGGCAGAAAGGATACACCGCGGTCAATCTCAAGCATGCGAATGAGCAGCGAGGTATCACCGCACTCGAGCGACGGCGTAAGGATGGTCCGCCGCGCAGCAAGACGGCGGTTGAGTACACGGCGATAGTTATCCTGCTCGGTAAGGAAAAAAGGCTGCGTGAGCAGTTCCTCAATCGTCAGCTCTTTTTCGCCCAGCTCCTCGCGCAGCGATGCAGACGCCACAAATACGATTTCCTCGCGCTGCTCCATCAGCTTGTTCCAGTTGTTGCTGTACAGCGGCTCATCGAGCACATAGATCATGTCCAGCTCGCCGCGTTCCATGTGCTCGATCAAATCCTCCGGCTCACCGACCGTGATGCGGATAGACACTTTCGGGTTGAATTTGCGGTACAGATGCAGCACTGTCGGCAGCTTGAGACATGCAAGCGACTCAATCGTGCCGATATGCAGCGAACCGTGCAGCTCTGCCGTGGATGTGACCGACATGCGCGCCTGATTGACCTGATTCATCACGTCGCACGCATGGCTGAGAAAACGCTCGCCCGTGTCGGTCAGCGCGATACGCTTGCCCATGCGGTCGAACAGACGCGTGTCCAGTTCCTCCTCCAGCTGGCGTATCTGCACCGTTACCGCCGACTGTGAGTAGCCGAGGCTCTCTGCTGCGCGTGAAAAACTCTTAAACTGTGCTACCCGAATAAAGGTTGCAAGCTGCCGAAGCTCCATGAATTTCCCTCTCTCCCCTATATTATCAATATTTTGAATCGAAATGATAAAATATATGAATTTGACTTAACCCATTAAACAGAATATACTAAATCTGCAAAGAGGTCAAGAAAGAAATTGGAGGTTTACCACAGATTTTTTACTTATCCTTTTTACACAAAAACCGCGTCCTATTTTACAGCATTTCGCCTAAAATAAGCGGTTCTTTTTGTGTCCGGAGGCAGAAAATCTCGGCAGACTTCCACGGCAGCAGACCAAAGAGGGGCAAACAAACGGTCTGCGCCGCAAAGGGTGACACCGCATTACCGAACTGTGTGGTGCTGCCCGCCAAAAAAGGAGGAAAAAGAAATGGAAGAAAAGAAAAAATTCAAACTCGGATTACTGCCCAAGCTCATCATCGCCATTATTGTCGGCATCCTGTTCGGTCAGTTCCTGCCGGAAGGCTTCTGCCGCTTTGTGGTAACGCTCTCGTCGTTCTTCAGCCAGTTCCTGTCGTTTATCATCCCGCTGATGATCCTCGCGTATGTTACCATGGGCATTGCTAACCTCAAGAGCGGCGCGGGCAAGCTGCTGCTCATCACGGTTGCCATCGCCTACTGCTCGACCCTGATCGCAGGCTCGGCTTCGTTCTTTGTAGCCGACACCCTGTTCCCGCACTTCATGAGTGCGGACGCGCTCGACAAGATCGCTGCAACCGCAGGCAACTCGCTGGAGCCGTACTTCAGCCTGGAAATTCCGGCGCTGATGAACACGCTGTCCGCTGTTGTTACGGCGTTTGTGCTCGGTCTGTGCATGTCCAGCCTGCGCGGCAAGACCATTGGCGACACGCTGTACAACGGCGTTTCCGACTTCTCCGGCATCATTGACTGCGTACTGCACAAGGTCATCATTCCGCTGCTGCCGCTTTACATCTGCGGCACGTTCACCGATATGACCAAGTCCGGCAAGACCTTTGCCATCCTCGGTATTCTGTGGAAGGTATTCATCGTTGTTATCATCATGCACCTGATCTGCATCTGCATCCAGTTCGTAATTGCAGGTCTGGTCAGCCACAAGAACCCGTTCACGCTCATCCGCAACCAGATTCCGGGCTACGCAACCGCACTGGGCACCCAGTCCTCTGCGGCTACCATTCCGGTCAACCTGCAGTGCGCTGAGGCAGACGGCGTTTCCTCGGAAATCCGCAACTTCACCGTTCCGCTGTGCGCGAACATCCACATGGCAGGCTCGATGATCACCATTACCGCCTGCGCTACCGCAGTCTGCCTGATGAACCAGCTGCCGATCTCCATCGGCACGGTCATTCCCTTCATCATGACCCTCGGCATTGCCATGGTCGCTTCTCCCGGTGCGCCGGGCGGCTCCATTATGACCGCCCTGCCCTTCCTGTACATGATCTTCGGCACCGAGGCCGGCGACCCGAGCGGCCCGATCTGCGCCATCATGGTTGCACTGTACATCACGCAGGACTCGTTCGGCACCGCCTGCAACGTTTCCGGCGACAACGCCATCGGCGTGATCGTGGAGACCATCTACCGCCGGTTTATCTGCAAATCCTCCGCTCAGTAAGGAGAATCCCCTATGTCCTTTATCAGTGTTTTTGATGTGCTGGGACCGAATATGATCGGCCCCTCCAGCTCCCATACCGCCGGTGCGGCCGTTATCGCGTATCTGGCGCACAAGATGATCGCGCCGCCGCTTCAAAAGGTGGATTTCACCCTGTACGGCTCGTTCGCCAAGACCTACCACGGCCACGGCACCGACCGCGCCCTGCTCGGCGGCATCATGGGCTTTTCGACCGATGACACCCGCATCCGCAATTCGTTTTCGATCGCGACCGAGCGCGGTCTGTCCTACTCATTCACGCCGTGTGAGACCGAGACCGATGTTCATCCGAACACCGTGGACATCCGCATGGAGAACGCCGCCGGTCAGGTGATGACCATCCGCGGTGAGTCGCTCGGCGGCGGCAAATGCCGCATCGCGCGCATTAACGGCGTTGAGGTTGACTTTACCGGTGAATACAGCACGGTCATCGTCGTTCAGCAGGACAAGCCGGGCGTTGTGGCGCACATCACCAAGGTGCTCAGCGACAAGGGTGTAAACATTGCATTCATGCGCCTGTTCCGCGAGTCCAAGGGCAACACCGCCTACACCATCGTCGAGTCGGACGGTCATTTCCCCGAGGGCATTGAGGAACCGCTCAAAAACAATCCCAATGTCCACGACGTCATGATCATCGAACCGTAAGGAGGAGAGCAGATTATGGATTTCAAAAACGCATCCGAGCTGCTCGCGCTCTGTGCCCAGCAGCAGCTCCCTATCTCCGAGATCATGCGCCGCCGCGAGTGCCAGCTGGGCGAAACCACGCGTGATGAGGTCACGCACCGTATGAAGAGAGCACTCGAAATCATGCGCTCATCCGCGCTGACACCGCTCAAAACGCCGGTCAAGTCCATGGGCGGCCTGATTGGCGGCGAGGCAAAAAAGCTGGCGCAGCACGCGGCCAAAGGCCGCTCCATCTGCGGGGATGTACTGCACAAGGCGGCACAGTACGCGATGGCAGTGCTTGAGGTAAATGCTTCTATGGGTCTGATTGTCGCAGCACCGACCGCAGGCAGCGCCGGTGTTCTGCCGGGCATGCTGTTTGCCCTGCAGGACCGCTACAACATCTCGGATGAACGGCTGATCGACGCACTGTTCAACGCCGGTGCGATCGGCTACCTTGCCATGCGCAACGCAACCGTTGCAGGCGCGGTCGGCGGCTGTCAGGCTGAGGTCGGCATCGCATCCGCAATGGCGGCCAGCGCGGCTGTCGAGCTGATGGGCGGCAAGCCTGAGCAGTGTCTTGACGCGGCCTCCACCGTGCTGATGAACATGCTCGGTCTGGTCTGCGACCCGGTCGGCGGACTGGTCGAGTATCCGTGCCAGAACCGCAACGCGGCAGGTGTAGCCAACGCGCTCGTTGCCGCTGAGCTCTCGCTTGCGGGCATTCACCAGTTTATCCCGTTCGATGAAATGCTCGATACCATGTACGCGGTCGGCCGCCGCATCCCCATCGAGCTGCGCGAGACCGCCCTCGGCGGCTGCGCTGCCACACCGTCCGCATGTACGAAATGCGGACTGTGCTCTTAAATCAGATCATATCGATACTCTTTTTCGCAGGACATTCCCACCCCCTTGGGAATGTCCTTTTCGCTTTTCGCTTACAGAATAAGCTCTTATCATGAAAGCAGAACCGCCCAAATCGAACTATCCCTCCCGGGCAGTAACCGGGAGGGATAGTTGTATCATCTGATTGTTACTGATACTCCGCATTGAGGAACATGGACTTGATGGCGACAACCTCATCGTATTCCTCCTGCGAGACTGTGACATCCGCGTTCAGCGCCTTCAGGTCAGCCTTCACAACGTCGAGCGCCTGCGCGGCAGTCACTGCGCGGCCATCCATGACCGCACGCTGCATGCGGCGCAGCACAACCGGATGTGCATAGCGGGCCGGCAGCGGGAAATTCATATAATCCGCAAGGTAAGCCTGCATTTTCTCCTGTGCCTGCGCATCATTCTGCATGATGGAGGTACGGTTGTTGCGTGCTGTCGGCAGGACGCTGAAGCCTGCAAACGTGAAAATCGCGGCAAGACCGAACAGCGTAAAATAAATCGAGAACGAGCCGTGACGCACGAAAGAAACGATACCGTAAGCCAGCGCCGCAAATCCCAGCAGTGTGATCGCCATAGCGGCCCAGCGGTAGCTGCCGTTCGTACACTGAAAGTTCCGGCGGCGTTTTGCGGCTGCGCTCAGTCGTTCGGTCAGCTCAGGACGGCGCTCCAGATAGTCGATTGCGTTATCGAGTGCCTGCACGGTTTTTTTCGCCTGTGCGCTCATCGGCGGACGATTGCGCTCTTCTTCCTCCCGGCGGGCCTTCTCCTCGGCAATGCGCTGCTCTGCCGCCGCACTGACACACGGAATAGACGGGTGCTCAGCTCGGATAACGCTCAGAAACTCATCGACCTGCTGCTCATACCTGAAATTGCACACCTTCTGTCCGCCATCGAACTCCACGACCAGATAGGACAGCGTGGCGAAAATGCCCTTGCCGGAAAAGCCGCCCTTGCTCATCGCAACGCGCTTGTACACACGCGTTACCATGGAAAGCGGAACATAATACCGCCGGTCAACAAAAAAGCTGTTCAAATAGAGGGCATGCCTGCCGATGCCGCACGGACCGATTTTCCGACAGGTTTTTTTATCCTCGGCAAGCGACGCGTCATCAATGCGCCCCGCGCTGAGCGGATAAGGTTTCAACATTTTCCGTCACCCCGCAATTATCGTTATGGATGGCCGCAGCCGACCGCACAAAGGAACGGCCGGCTGCAGCAATGCTATTATATTCAAGCAGATTTCTTTGCGCTGCGCTTCTTGGTCGCACGAATGAACAGTGCGAGCAGCAGTGCCGCGAATACAATACCGATCGGGTACGCCACTGCGGTATTGTAAATTACCGTGCCGTCCGCTGTCTTGCTGTTCAGCAGGCTGCCGAGGCACTCCGGCGCGAGGATGAAATAAGTGCAGGAAACTGCACTCATGAACGTAGCCGGAACAGCTGCCATCCAGAAGTTCTTCTTTTCGGTGAACAGGTACATAGCCGCTGCCCACAGAACGATCATAGCCAGCGTCTGGTTGGTCCAGCTGAAGTAACGCCAGATAACCGTGTAGTCGATCAGACCGGTCGCATTGCCGATGCCGAGGATAGCGCCGATACCCAGTACCGGGATACACAGCTTCAGGCGGTTTGCGTACGAACCCTGATCCATGTGGAACCAGTCGGACAGCGTCAGACGAGCGGAACGGAATGCGGTATCACCGGAAGTGATCGGGCAGACAACAACGCCGATCATGGCCAGAGCAATACCAACGCCGCCCATAGTCTTGGAGCATACATCGTAGATCGCTGCGGACTGACCGCCTGCCAGCGCTTCCGCCAGACCGGTGTTGAGACCGCCGGTGACCTCATACAGAGCACAGCCGGCTGCCGCCCAGATCAGTGCGATAATGCCTTCGGCTACCATTGCGCCGTAGAATACGAAGTGACCCTGCTTCTCGTTCTTCATGCAGCGAGCCATCAGCGGCGACTGCGTGGAATGGAAGCCGGAAATTGCACCGCATGCAACCGTGATGAACATGAAGCTCCAAACCGGCGTGCCGGACGGATGCATATTGTACAGGTGAGACCAAATCTCCGGAATGGTGTAATTCGGATTGGTGAAGATACCGATGATAACGCCGACCGCCATGATGATCAGGCACATGCCGAACAGCGGGTATACCTTGCCGATGATCTTATCAATCGAAATAAAGGTTGCAATAAAGTAGTAAACCAGGATGACGATCAGCCAGAACAGCGTGGTCGAAAGCATACCAGACATACCGTTGTTCTTGCACAGCGTAACGATCAGACCTGCCGGACCGACTGCAAATACCGTACCGACCATGATCAGTAGTACGACCGAGAACACACGCATGATATTCTGCATGGTGTGACCGAGGTACTTGCCGGTAACCTCTGCGATGGAAGCACCGTCATTTCGCTCACTGATCATGCCGGAGAAGTAATCGTGTACGCCGCCGGCAAAAATGGTGCCGAATGTGATCCACAGGAATACAACCGGGCCCCAGAGGGCGCCCTGCAGGGCACCGAAGATCGGGCCAAGGCCGGCGATGTTCAGCAGTTGTACCAGAAACAGCTTCCACTGCGGCATGACAACGTAGTCAACGCCATCGTTAATGCGAACTGCCGGCGTTTCACGGTCATCCGGGCCAAAGGTTTTGTCTACAATTTTACCATAAGTAAGATAGCCGGTGATCAATAATAATAAGCATACGATAAAGCTGATCATATTATCTCCTCCTCTATACCGGCTGCGAAAGCATGACTTTCGCATAAAAATTACCGAAAAGCCTACTTTTTTCATTTCTCTTTTCCCTTTTCGGCAATCTCTATTATGAACCTATGATATAAAAACCACAAGGGCAATATGTTATAATTTTAACAAGAAAAATTTGTTGAAATTTGTCTCCTTTAGAAAAAAACTATCAGTGCAATAAAATCCCCCGGCCAATGGCCGGGGGATTCGTTCGCCCTTACAGGAAAGTATTTACTTTTCCAGTTCGGTCCAGTCACGAGTTTCGCGCAGCTTGCTCCACTTCTCGTGCTTGTTTTCCTTGAGGTCGTAATAGTGGCTGTTCGTAGCCTCCTGTACGGCCAGGTAATACCATGCGGAAGTATCGGAGTTGTCGCTCCACTTGATCATGTCGTTGTGCAGGTCCTCTGCGGTCTCCGGAAGGCGCTTGAGGACGCGGTTTACGAGCGTCATCGCCTCGGCACGGGTGATCTTGTTATTCGGACGGAAGGTGCCGTCGGTATAACCGTTGATCCAGCCGTTGTTGGCTGCGGCGCTGATTTCGTCCTTTGCCCAGTGGGATGCAATGTCGCTGAAGTCAACAGCGGTCGTGTTGGCCTTGTCGTCAAAACGAGCTGCGATCGCAGCGAACTCCGCACGGGTGATCGGCGCATTCGGATTGAACTTGCCGTGGCTGTCACCCTTTACGATGCCCATAGCGCTCAGCGTAGAAACCGCGTGGTTGTACCATGCGTCGGCTGCTACATCGGAGTAGCTGTTGGTCTTCGTAGAGTTTGCATTGCGGGTCTCGTCGGTCAGCAGACGGAAGAAGATGGTTGCTACCTCAGCACGGGTAATGCCGTTCTGCGGACGAACGGTGCTGTCCGGATAGCCTACAATGTAAGCATAGTGGTCATCGCCGTTCAGGCCGGTCGGTACATCATCCGGAATGGTAACGGTGGGCTTGTGGCTGCCGCCGCCGGAGGAGGATTTTTTCGCATAGGTATAGGTGAATACGGTGTCCTTCTCAACCTTTGCATTACCGACAGGAGTCGTATCCCAAGAACCAGCACGGTAGCCGGAGTTCGGCTTGTCACCAACGACCGGGATACGGGTGAACGGAACCACAACGTATTTGAGCTCATCGCCGGTTTTATTGTCCTTGAACGGAACATAAACAACGATGTCAGCGCTGCCGCCGTTATTCCACTCGCCGTTTACAACCTTGAATGCAAGACGGTACTCCCACGCGTCCGGGGTGCCGTTGCCGGTCTCGTCCGGCTTCTCACCGCCCTTGACGTCAAGGTAGTAGTACAGGTCGATGGTAACGTCCTTGGTCAGCTCTTTAAGGTTATCGGTAACCTTGGTCAGACCCGGAACGTAAACGTAGTTCTTGCCGTCAACAGTCTGGTTTACCTCATCATTCTTGTAAAGCTCAGCAACCAGTGCATACTCATTGCCGGTCTTGGTCTCACCGTTCTCTACCTTAACCTCAACGTCCTTCTCGTTGTAGAAGTGCTTGTTGATGGTGTAATGCTGCGTATTCTGTGTAAAGGAGCCTCGGATGATAACGTTGCTCTTGATTTCGAAATCCTTTGCATCTTCGTTACCGATCTTCCAGCCAGAGAACGTATAGCCTTTCTTAACAGCGTTGCCACGAATCTTTACCGAAGTGCCATAGTTATAAGTCTCCTCGTTACCCTGCTTCTCGTCGTCAACGTAGTAGGTTACGGTGTACTGGCGGGTAATCGGCTTAAATACTGCGATGTAAGTTACGTCCGCAGTCACTTCGCGTTCCTTCGGATTAACCAGTGCAGTATCTGCGGTGCCTGCCAGCTTCCAACCTGCAAACTCGTAAGTGTACTGTGCGTCAGAAGCCTTGCTTGCCTGATCCTTCGGATCCTTAGTCGGATAACCATTGTAGTTTACCGCCTGAGTATCGAGAGGATCTACAGCGTCATCCGAGTTCTTCCAAGTTACCGTATACGGATTCGGAATCCACTTTGCATACAAATACAAATCGGACATCAGAACAGTAGTCGTATCCGAAAATTCGTTGGTGCATGCTGCTTCGGTATACCAACCACCAAAGGAGTAACCCTCCGGAGCCTCGAACGTATTACTGTCACGAATAGTATAGGTGTCGCCACTCATCCTGTTTTCTACGATAGGATTCTCGTTCTTTCCAAAAATCCCATTATTGGTATAGTTGGGATAATAAGTGACATTAACCGGAATGCCCTTGAGATAGCCATCAACATGGATATCCTCTACCCAGCGCCAACCATCCCATTTGCTCTGGTCCTTAATGGTATACCATACAATGGTAACTTTATTCGGATTAAACGTGAAATTCGTGGGATTGAGCAGAGCATTTCTGGCATCAGGATCGGTATTGGTGTCCTTGTTGTAGACAGTGCCATCATCATTCCAGTTGCCCGGAGTGAAGAAACCGAGATCTTTCGGTTTTTCCAGATATGCTTCGTCAACGCCATTTTCAATGTTAGTGATCGAGTTATCACTTGTCTTGGCCAATGCCTCCATACCTGCTGCGGTCACAAAACCTTCGTAACCAGTAGACGCATTCAGACCCTTTACGCCACCGTCGCTGCCCTTGATACCGGCAGCCTCGTTATTGCTGCTCGGCAGGTAGTTTTCCTGGCCCTGGTCACGGTTATCCTCCGGCGTATCACGCTTCGGCAGAAGCACGAAGTACTTAGCTTTCTTCTTATGATACCTTGCGAAATCGCTTTGGAGCTCCTGCACGTTAATTGTATTCGTCGGAGAATTGCTTACTGCATCATTATTCTGAGAATCATTTTCATTGGAACTGCTATTATTGCCAGTCTCCTCGATGTCCGTACCGCCGGACGGTGCCTGTGCAGGATCCTGAAGCTCAGGCTGTCCTTGGGGTTCAGCATCGGGAGTTTGAATGGTGTCTTCTGCGGGAGTACTGTCAACAACCGGCATCTGGTCTTCCGGTGCCGGAAGGGTGGTGATGCCTTCATCGTCGGCCAGCGCCCAGGTCGGGCACATGGTCAGCGCCATGATAGTCGCAAGTGCTCCTGCGAGCAGACGTTTACGCATATTCTTTTTTAACATAGGAATACCTCCTTGGTCAGCGTGCATGCTGATCGAGAGGGATTGCAAATGTATTTCTGGCAACCGGCTGCCATGCGGAAAGAGACTTTCTGTTTAGGCCCTTGGCTTTGCGAGACCGGCTTTCACCGATGGTGCCTTTGTCTGTACAACTTGCTCCTCAACGAGCCGCACAGATCATGTGTTTGTGGGTTTGCGATAATCTCAGAATACAGTGCAGTTTCAACCTCCAAATAAAATACCCCCTTTACAGCGCGCATAGCTCTGCAAGGGGATAACAAAGTACCTTTGGCAACCGGCTGCCATGCGGAGAAAAAACTCCGTTTAGGCCCATCTGGCTTTGCGACACCGGTTTTCACCGGCTGTGCCTTTGTCTGCACCTGTATCCCTTTACGGAAGTCATGCACAGAATTTTACGATCTTTTCTGTCGGCAGACACGCCGGACTGCATACACAGTCCTTTGCCTGCGCAGGACAGAAATCCTCCGGATCCTCTTCTTCAGTATACCATAAATGCCCGCGAATAACAAGCAAATACTGTAAAAAGCGAAGAGGGATTCCAATCCGGAATCGTTTTTTTATGCAATAAATCGCCGCTGATCGGAGATAAACATATCCAATCAGGACCATTTGCATACAAAGTAAAACGGAAACGTGTTAAGCCGCAGCTACTGCAAGTGCATCGCTGGTGTTGGTGTAGGTCAGCGGAGATACACAGTCATGCAGGGTTTTTGCGTTCTTCACGCTGCGGGTAACCGCGTAGGTCAGGTCGATCTGATACCACTTGCCGTTCAGGTTTACCTTGTTCCAAGCGTGGTAGCTGGAGCCGGCGTAGCCCTTGGTCAGTGCACACGGGATGCCCTGGCTGCGGCACATTGCTGCAAACAGCGAGGAAAAATCGTAGCAGATACCGGTGGTACCCTTCAGGGTAGCGGCGGTATCCGGGATGTACTTGGTGATCTTGCCGCTGGTGATCTCATTCGCCAGCTTGTTATCATATGTATAACGGCTTGCCATGTAGTTGTAGATGGCGATAACCTTAGCCTCGTCGGTCTTGGCGTTCTTGCAGAGCTCAGCAGCCTTAGCGGATACTGTGTCGCCCTTGGAGAACTGAACCTCGGAAGTGGAGACCAGATACGGAGCGTAGCTGTCCTTAACGGTTACGTTCATGGACTTGGACTCGACCTGCTGATAGGACGTACCGGAAACGTTGCGGTACAGCGTTACGGTGTACTTGCCGTTGCCCTTATCGAGAGAGAAGGAAGCATCCTTGCCGCTCGGGCAATCATAGAATATGGTCTTGCCGCCGTTGTACTGAATACCAACCTTGAGCCTTGCACTCGAGGAGTAGTTTACGGTAACATAACCGTGGGTGGAATTGCTCATATCCACAACATCATTTACTGCTACTGCGGTAATGCCCATCGAGAGGGCAGCTGCTGCAAAAACTGCGCATACAATACGAAAAAGCCGCTTCATATCCGGCGATCTCCTTTCGGTAACTGGCTGCCAGCCCTCTCGATGAGGGGTAAGGCCCTATAGCTTTGCGTCGCCACCTTTCGGTGGGTTTGCTATTATCGTTTGAGATGCGGTCAAAGCGACTACATCATCTTCTTTTATCCTCACTATAGCGCATCTATCGTGTTTTGTCAACAGGGTTTTACAAAAAAAGAAGAAATTATGACATATTTCCGCAGTTTTACCGAAAATATTACATTTTTCCCGATTTCCCCGCTCTTATTGCAGCGGTTTGTCCGGGAATGCAGCTCGCTCCAAAGCGTGAGATGGCGGCAAAAAATCGGTAAACAGACGGCGGCAGGGGTATTCCCCTGCCGCTGCCGTTTTTATCAGTTGATTTGCTTATTTGCTGCCGTACAGTCTGTACAGGAACGTGACGATCTGTGCTCTCGTGCAGTTGTTATGCGGACCGAACAGACCGTTTCCGATGCCGCCGGTGATGCCCTTCTGCTCTGCCCATGCTGCCGCATCGGCGTAGTATGCATCGGCAGGTACATCGGTGAAGGCCGCACTGCCGCTGACTGCCGGACTGCCTGCCGCACGGTACAGGAGCGCTGCGCCTTGTGCTCTCGTGCAGATGGTGCCGGGTGCAAACGTTGTATCGCTCGTGCCCTCGGTAATGCCATTCTCAACTGCCCATGCAACCGCCTTAGCGTAGTATGCATCTGCCGGAACATCCGCGAAGCTGCTCAGCGCCTTCGGTTCAG
>ERZ833515.1683-NODE-1683-length-14637-cov-105.823755_pt1 | contig 14637 bp, 18 predicted proteins | sample MGYA00519949_ERZ833515 | MGnify/ENA primary metagenome ERZ833515 (study PRJEB31850, sample SAMEA3708741) | human gut metagenome | biome: human gut; feature: human-associated habitat; material: faeces | place: China | collected 2014 ...
TGAGCTGGAAAAGAGAGTATCAAGATAAGAAAGATATCGATACAGCGGAACATATAATTTTCTTGTAAGGCAAATTCCTATTATTATCATAATGCTTATTGTGGCAATTGTCATATTGCACAGAAATAACAGCAACAAATAGTTGGAATTGTACGAGGAGAATAATCTAAAAATGAAAAAAATTAGCCGAATAAGTGGAGCTTTGCTTATATCTATGTTGTTTTCAAGCATATTGAGCGGTGTAGTATTAGTTATTATGGGAACTTTAAATTTACCACTAGATATGCAATCAATTAAGGTTATCTGTGGTAGCATCGCCAGCGTGGGATATTTTTATTTTTTCAGACTTTTTACTAAAGAAATCGGGAAAATCAATATAAATGAAATATCGTTAAATAAAAAATTCTCGGTTTGGGATGGCATCGGATATCTGCTCGTTTTATTGGGTGGCACAACAATATTGTCAGGAATTACGGATATTATACTTGAGTTTATTAAGCGATATCTGGTTCATACAGAAAATGTGGGTGTTGTTGAAAATTATATAGGAAATGTACCGGCATGGATACTCCTTGTATGTGTTGTAATCATTTCGCCTGTATTTGAAGAACTATTATTCAGAAAGGTGCTGTTGGAAGAATTGCTTCCATATGGCAAGGTTACAGCAATTTTAATAAGTAGTATGCTTTTTGGTATGTTACATGCAAATCTGGAACAGTTTTTATATACCATTTTTATGGGAATAGTGTGTGCGAATATTGTACTTATTACAGGTAAAGTAAGGTATGCGATTTATCTGCATATGGCATTTAATTTATTTGGAGCGATAATATCGGTTTATATACCGAGCGGGAGATATACAATTTTAACAGAAATTATATTTGTAATAAGTGCTGCCATAATAGTGATACTTAAAGCCAAAACAATGTTTATTATTAAAGATGAAGCCAATGTTAATAAATTCAACTTAAAAAAGGAATTTTGTGGAATTGGTTTTATTATGTTTATGGTTTATTGGATTATTAGTTGTGTGGGGCGATAGCATATTAAAATTAAATCAGATATAAATTGGATATGTCATATCATTATTTTCTTTTATTGCATCGATTGTAATTATACCAAACCCAGTAGGAATACTAAGTGTATTGCTACTGTTTACTACATTATATAATGTAGAAATAAAAAAAACAATTTACAAAAAAGTATACTACATAATAATATTATATAGTATAGTATATTGTGATATCGGAATAGCAGTTAATAGGATTGACCATGTTAATTATTTAAATAATGGATTCTCATTGTGTCTGTATATATTAGGAGTAATTATTATAGATATGATATATTCAGGACATTTTAAGAGAAAAAAATGATTCATATAATTGGCAAACAATGCTTTTATCGTGCATTGTTGGTGGTATATATGGGTTTATTTTAGCTTTAGTTTATTCCCATTTTAAGAAAAATGAGTAATTAGTATTGCATAAAAAATTAATGAGAGATTATGGGGTATAGATATGAAAGTGGGTAGAATATATAAAATAAATGTAGGAGTTGCTTTATTATATTTTGTTATTGTTTTAGCTACGACTATACTAACAATGATTCTGGGAGTAGCCAATCAGAATAATATGGCATTGAGAATTATATTAGGCACATGTTTTTCTATATTAATGATATTTATAAGTTTTGAAAATTACAAAGATGTAAAAAGTATTTTTGATAAAACAATAGAATCTAAAATAATAAAAATGTGTATTATTTTTTATTATATATTTTTAGCCTTATCTACGATGTTTTATATTTATGAGTCAATAGCGCAGTACAAGGCAAATGGGGCATATATTATGGTGGCAGCGACAACAATTATGTTAGATGTCGTTAATAGGTCTATTCATAAAGAAAATTTTGATAATAGCAAAATGGTATGATGAGGTAAAACAATATTGAATATGGAAAGAAAACAGGAACATGATTTTGATAACAAGTGGATTGAAGAGAGAACAAACGGATTTTGGAAATACTATGTAAAACATTTGGGTGGAGTTGTTATGATTATGTTTGGCATTTTCGTAGCATCATGCATTGCAAAAAAGGAAATAAATGCAATCTATTTACTTGTTTCAATGGTGGTTGCAGGGATATTTCCGTTTTTAGCATGGGCAATTAATGAGATCAGAATAAAAGCCAATGAAAGCAGAAATGGTAATGAAAAAAGAAAACAATAAATGGTATATTGGTTGGATAATCTTTCCGGCCTGGTACTTGATAGGAAAAAAATATATCATATTGCCTGTTATACAATCGGTATTTGAAGCAATGAGTTATTCGGATGCGTATCTGATAACAAACTATTTATGGAATCTTATAGCTATAGTTATTTTATTCAGCCTTTATGGAACTGGTATTTTAAGAGATATAAAACAGATAAGACAGTATGATATCAAATCAATAGCTTCGGGATATATCAAATCATTTACTGTAATAGTATTGTTTGCAATATTAGGTGGTATTATGCAGTTTATTTTGTCATCCGGAAATAATGAGCAAAGCATAAATGAAATTACGCTCAGAATGACAATGAAAGAACATTATTGGGCTATTATGATTCTTTCTGCATTTATAGGACCAATATTAGAAGAATTGATTTTTAGATGGTTTATATTCAGCTCTATCAATAAAAGGCTGATAATCAAAGTGATTATATCATCAGTATTATTCGGATTAATGCATTTTATACCATCTATAGGTGCAATAAGTTTAAATGAGCTTTGTCTGCAAGCAATACAATATGTATTAGCCGGAATTGCGTTTTGTCTGGTTTATATAAAAAGAGGAAATGTTGTTTTTGGGATAGCAGCTCATATGAGCATCAATTTGATGCATAATTTAATGTATTTGGTTAATCAATGAATGCCGCATTTTAAAAGCTTGTTTGGTGATGGAAATTTATTAGATATAAATTAACCATAATAGTAGTTTGTGTCAAATGGCACCGAAATCATGCCAAATAGCACATATATATTGTTTGTTTTTTCTTATGATGGTAGTATGTATAGCAAACAGAGATACTGATAACACTGTTAAAGCTTCAAAATTTAATAAAGATGTCTGTATAAATTTGGCAAAAAATGAGGAGTACAAAGAGATGAAAAAAGAAAACAATTATATATCCACTGATATGAATCATAAAAAGCTAATAGTTGGAGTCGTAATAATTCATGTTTGTTTTATGCTCATAGGAGCTAGTGGTATTATTTCTACTTTAAAAGAAAAAAATATATTTTATGGGCTGCTGATAAATATGATTTATCAGTTGACTTTAATTATCATGATTGGAGTGGCAATGAAGCAATATTTGATCACTTCATTTAAAAAATTCAAAGCTGACAGAATTTCTGTAAATATAAAAAGAGTTTTGGCAGGTGTGGGAATTGCATTCTTGTTAAGCTGCATCACTAGAATCATTGAAATGACAGTGTGTTCAAATATATCGGTTCCGGCAAATCAGTCAAACGTTAATGGATATTTTGTGGATTATCCTATTTTGGCTGTTATCATGAGTGTAATTATGGGACCTTTTACCGAAGAGTTAATTTATAGAGGTATATTGTTTCGGTTTTTCAGCAAATATGGAGAACTGTGTGCAGTATTAGTGACAGGATTTTTGTTTGGAACAATGCATATGCTTTCTTCATTTGGAAACACAAATATACTACTATTTTTGTGTCAATGGTTAGACTATTTTTTGTCAGGAATATTTTTGGGATTTATTTATAAAAAATACAAAAATATCTGGACAAATATTTCAATACACGGCACTTGGAATCTGATTGGTGCTGTAATGATATTAACAAAAATAATGTTAGCAAAATAATATGAACTATATAATAATTTTTTTGATTTCAATGATACCATTGGCAGAACTAAGAGTTGCGATACCAACAGGAATTGCTATGGGAGTGTCGGTTTTACCGGCTTATGCCATATGCATATTGGGAAATTTACTTCCAATGCCGTTTGTTTACCTTTTTTCGCATAGACTGCTTGAATGGGGAAAAAATAAGAAAGTAATAGGAAAATTTTTTAGATTTTGTATAGAAAAAGGCAAGAGTGCCGGACGAAAATTGCAAGATACCGCAGGAAGGGGATTGTTTATTGCGCTTGTACTCTTTATAGGTATTCCGATTCCCGGAACAGGTGCGTGGACTGGAATACTTGCAGCCAGTATATTGAGAATGGATTTTAAGAAGAGCATTATGGCATGTTTATGCGGTATAATGCTTGCTGGTGTCATTATGGCAATATCTAGTATTGGAGTCTTAAATTTATTAGATATAAATTAACCATAACAGTAGTTTTGGTCAAATGGCACCGAAATCATGCCAAATAGTAAAATTCTCCTTTTCCATTTTTAATAAATTGTTGAATAATGGTGTAGTGTAGTATATTATATGTTTTAATGTTGGAATATGGTAAAAAATATATAACAATAGGAGCGGAAGTTTATGGAATTAAATAGAACAATGATATTGCTTTCTGGTTGCTTTTTGATTGTTTGGTCTACTTTTAAATGGAAGATACCACATGTGATTTGGGATGTTAAATTAACCCGAGTATGTTCGGTAATTTTGGGATTATATAATATTATTTTAGCAATTTGTTTTGAAAAAGACCTAAGTATTTTTCTATTTATTGTAGATTTAATCCTCTATATGTTATTGGATATAGGATTTTTAATGGTTAAGCTGAAAAAAGATAAAAAGGGAAAAGTAAAAAATTTTCAACTTGGGATTTGTTCCATTTTTGTAATTTTGGCTATGATTATGGCATGTTTTAATTTGAATGAAATTTATTCTAGCATAATGATTTTATCTGGTATGATGATGATGGTGATATCAACTCCTTTTCAGGAAATGAAGTCGCTTCGTGAAAACAGTAACAATAGGTAGGAGACAATTGAAAGAAATATTATTTTCACATGATGACTCTAGCTTTTAATTCTTTAGTAAACTTACAGGTCAATTGTAGAAATGGGGGAGATATGAATAGCTCTTTATTATGCGATTCGCTTTACAGCTTTAAGCTTACGATAGGATTGCCCTGTGCCGGTGGTGATTGCCGCAACAGCAACCGCTAACAGACTTATAGGGGCAATTGTATTCAAGTTGGTAACAGATGATTTATTTCTTACCCACATACGTTCCTGCCCTGTATTTTTGAAACGTGAATTGTATCTTTCACATTGGAAGTAAAGAAGCGGAATTAGTTTGTATAGAGTTGGAAAATGAATCCGATAAAATTAAACAAATTGAACAAATTATAACCCAAAAGATGAAGCGAGAGATAATAATTGATAATGTAACTGAAAAAAGTATTGTAAAAAGAGCAAGTATGATAGATGGCTAACTAATGATATTATATTGAAAATTAGCAAAGATAAATTATATTTATATGTACCTAAAATATACGATTACAATAATTAGTAAAAAAGGCAGAAACAGAGGAACAATAAAAGGATGAAATTTGATAAAACAATATTGAATAAAGTGATGATATTACCACTTGGTCTGGTAATATTATTCATTGTATACAGGACATTGGTCTTTTCTGTGATAATGAATTGTATACCGATCATGCAGGAACACTATATTATCGCGGAAACGATAAGAAATTGCATTGATATAATGACAATTGTAGTGCTTATGTTTATTTTTAAGGTAAAGACAGGCAGGGGTGGTGTAAAAGGATACTTGAAAGGTGTCGGGATTTATGGCTTGCCGGTGCTGATGTTTACTCTTTTTGAGATTGGAAATTCTACGCTTTGGATATTTGGTGGACATGCAGGACTGTATGGAAGCGGATTGGTAGGATATATTGTAGTAAATGTGCTTTTATATATAACGGTTGGAATAGAGGAAGAATTGATGTTTCGATCGGTTGTTACTGAGTGCGTGCTTAGGAAGAATAGCAATATAATAGTATTTGCCAGTGTGTATTCGGGATTGTTGTTTGGATTGGCGCATATCACGAATTTTATATTTGATGCGGATATGACCATGTTTAATAAATGGTGCACAATGATTATGGCATGTGTCTTTGGTTTTACATTGGCGGTCATTTTTCTTAAGACTAAAAGTATTGGTGCTGTTATTACATTGCACTTTTTATGGGATTTCGCGGATTTTATGAATCACATGATGATAGTGGAACGTTACAGATATGGTGGTTCGTACAATGCGCTTGCATTGCAGATTCCTGTTCTGATAGTGATGTTTGTTATTGCGGTTTTTTGTATGTATAATAAGAGACAGATGAGGTTACAAAGCGTGTAAAAGATATCTATATAAATTTGGCAAAAATGAAAGGAGTACAAAGAGATGAAAAAATGTATTTTAGTATGGCAGGTGCCGGTAATAGAAGGAGAGCCGTATAATCCGGTGGAATATGCTGTCCATGTGAGAAAAGCAAAAAAGTTTGCGGAAGCATTGAACCGGTATTTTGCGGAAAAAAATATGGACTACAATTGCGTGCTGGACAAATCAGCCTGCAGCCTCGATGAGATATTTTCTCCACAATATCAGGCAGTGCTGTTTGCACCAGAGGCTAAAACAAGACAGTGGCTCTATAAAAAAGAAGTGCAGAATGAGACCGTGAAAGAGTATTATCTGGAATACATGGAGTACAATAGTGCGCAGATAGAAAAGGTGGCTGAATTTCTGAGCGAATAAACCGGAAATAACGCATTTATAGGACCAATATTAGAAGAACTGTAAGGTGGTTATAGGGGAATAACATTACCAAATAGCATTAAAGTATTGAAAATGTATGATGATAGGTTTAATTTCTAAAGGGAGACATAATTTATGAATAAAAAGAAAATAATCCTTCTGTTTATATTAACATTAATCGGTATTTTATGTGTTTTTTTAAATGGTAAAGAAGAGCCTGAAATAGGGGTTGGTCAGAATAAGGTGAGTTTTTCAAATAAAACAAATTCATTTTATTATGACCAGCTTGACGAAACCGAAAAAAGGGTGTGTAACGATATTACAGCATTAGTTGAACAGGGAAATGGTGGAAAAATTGATCTAACATCTCCGATAAGTACATACCGGTATCTGAGGATAGTAAGAACATTATCATTTGATCCGGAATATCAGAACTGGGCGATTTCATTAATTTTTCCGGTTGGAGAAAATAATAAACTAATTGATCGAAACACAATTAACGATGACTGTAATATTATGAAATTATATGTTCTGGTTAATGATTCAAAAAAGCGCAAGGAGTTGAAGAATTTTAAGCTTGTTTTAAATGATGAGAATATAATTACCAATATAGATGAGCTTGAAAAAATATGTAAAAGCGCTGATTTTTCAACAGAATATTATCAGGAAAAATCAAAAGAAATAGATGCTTGCTATGATGAGATTATAAGAGAAATGCCCAAGAATATGAATGAAAAAGAGGCTGTACAATATTTCTTAAATTGGATAAAAGACAACATGGAATATGATTATTCTGTCTATGAATCAAGTATTGAACCATATTATGACAAATTGTATGAAAATGAAGTATATGCTGATGTCTCAAACAAAGGATGTATTTTGGATAAAAGAGGTATATGCGGTGGAATCTCAATAATATTATCAGAACTATGTAACAGAGTGGGAATAACAGCTTATCCTGTTTTTGGTACAATTAGATCATATGGTACACTTATACCACATGGATGGGTTGCTATGAGAGTAGATGATTCAACATATTATATAGATCCTACATACGTGTGTCAAACCGGCGAAATGGACAATCTGAAAATGAAAAATGAAATGGAACGTATTGGAGACAGACAGTATCAGCTTGAGGATTCATTTGAGTATTAGGCAAGCTTTACGCGAATATATGATTGCTGTCGGAAAGAACACAACTTATCGGAAAATAATGAAAAATTATGTGTGGGGTAAGAGGAGCAAGGTGAGAGCCTTGCTTTTGGCTTTGATATCTAAAAAATAAATAATCAACATTAAAATGAGAAAAAATCACATTTAGATGTTGATTATTTGAAAAAAGTGCATATAATAGAAGATAGAAAAGAAGATGAGGTAGCAATTATGTTGATACAATTTAATTTTAAAAATTTTAGATCTTTTAGAGAAGAAGTAACTTTGGATTTGTCTGCTACTAAGATGACAGAATTTTCTGAAAGAGTTGTGACCATAGGAAGTGAAAAGATACTGCCGGTTGCTGCCATTTATGGAGCAAACGCAAGTGGCAAGTCAAATATATACAGTGCATTTGAGTATATGGCCGAGTATGTAGTGGATTCTTTCAAGTACGGAGATGAGGAAGAGAAGTTTGAGGAGTATAGACCTACTCCGTTTTTGTTTGATACGACGTCAGCAGATGCAGAGTCCAGTTTTGAGGTCTATTTCACTATTCCTGGAGATAAGAACGAGAAGACATATAATTATGGATTCTGCGTTGATCAGGAAGGTGTAACAGAGGAATGGTTGAACTCTAAGGCTAAGACAGCCAGAAAGTATAGTACAGTATTTTATCGTGGGAATTCTGACAGTGAATTGGATTTATCAGGCTTGCCGAAGAACAGCAGGGGGAATATAAAGATTGCGCTGGAAAAGCAGGTGCTGATTATTTCTCTAGGAGCTAAGTTAAAAATTAGCAAATGTAAGGCAATCAGAGACTGGTTCATGATAAATGAATTTGCAGATTTTGGTGATCCGGTTACTAACTTTTTCTTATCACGCAGATTGCCAAGAGGCTTTGTGGATGATAAGAACGTTCAGCAGAAGGTTGTGGAATACTTTGCATCTTTTGATGAACATATTAAGGATTTTCGGGTAGAAAAGGTTCCGAGTGATGGTGAATCAAATGAAGAAAAATATAAGATTAATGCGCTTCATAAGAAGATTGATTCTGATGAAATGGCAGAGATACCATTAGGTGCAGAGTCAGCGGGAACATTGAAGATGTTTGCTCTTTACCCGGAATTGCAGGAAGTATTGGAAAAGGGAAGCGTATTTTTCATTGATGAATTAAATGCTCGCCTGCATCCGCTTTTGGTAAGAAATTTTTTGCTTACATTCTTGAACCCGAATATTAATGTTAACCATGCGCAACTTGTATTTACAACGCATGATACCTGGCAACTTTCAAATCAGTTACTGCGTCGTGATGAAATCTGGTTTGTTGAGAAGGATGATCGAGGTGTTTCAACATTATACTCCCTTGCAGATTTTGTGGATGAGGATGGAGTGCGTATTCGCAAGGACGAAAGCTATGAGAAGAATTATCTGATTGGTAAGTATGGTGCCATTCCGACTTTAAAGAGTATTGATATGTTTAAGGAGTATTGAGCATGGCAAAAGGGGATAGAACAGGGAACAGAAAGACAAGAGAGCAAAGAAGAACAATCAAAGTACCGGAATTGGGATATTACTTGATTGTTACAGACACTGAAGGAACCGAACGTTGCTTTTTTGCAGGACTGCATCAATCATTGTCGGAAGAAGTTAGAAACAAACTTGTCATTAAAGTCGTAGAAACAAAGACAAGAAGCATGATTGATAAATGCCTGGAGCTAACAGTCTATGAGGCTCAATATCGTATTCCTTGGATTGTGTTTGACAGAGATCAAGTGATAGGATTTGATGAAATTATTTCCGAGGCAGAGAAAAAAGGTATACAAGTAGGATGGTCGAATCCATGTTTTGAAATATGGATGTATGCTTATTTTGGTGCAATGCCGGCAATTCAAGATTCATGGACATGCTGCTCTGAGTTCGGGCGAGTATATGAGAGCAAGACGGGACAGAAGTATTCCAAGGCAGATGAAAAGATGTATGGAAAAATCAGCAATGCAGGGAATGAGGAAAAGGCAATACAGATAGCACAGCAGAAATTGGAACAGTGTGAACGTGAAGGTAAAAAGAAACCATCAGAGATGTGTCCGGGGACGACGGTGCATAGGTTGGTGGGGGAAATACGTTATAAAACAAATAATTAGAAAAAATTTGTATAAACGAAAAAATGGAGCAATAAAAATGGAAAGGAGATTAATATGCCATATGTAGCAAAGCCAAAACCCTGCTATATGGATCAATTTGAGTTTTATAAAGTGATTGATGGAAGAAAAGTGTATAGGGGGAATGGTCGATTATATTCATGGGATGAGTTGCATGGAGAAATAGAGGTGTTTAATAAGCAGGGGTGGCATTTGGGTGCATTAGACGCAAAAACAGGAGAATTGATTAAGCAGGCGCGTAAGGATAGGAGGTTAAGTGATGTATAAGAATTTTGTTTTAGATTGTCTCGAAGAAGGGCTTTTTGTTGACGAAATAGATGACTATGTAGAATACTGGCATACTCACGAGACAAATATGTCATTATGTGAATTTTTAGGATTTACAGATGAAGAATATCGCGATTGGCTAATATATGGAAATGATGTGGTGAGAGATATACTTTATTGTAGAAGACATTCTATAAATTATCATGATTATATCAATATGTCTAGTGGAGATAAAATTGCGGCTAGATCGTATAATTTGGAGGAAGTAAAGAAATACAAAAAAGATGGAGAATAAAGAAAAACAAGTTAGAAAAATTGCACAAAGGGTTATGACGAAATATAAGCTACATCCGCCTGTTGATATGATGGGGCTTATTCAAGAAAAAGGAATAACTTGTGTTGAAGAAAATCTTGGAACTAATGCAGATGGTTATTCTGATTTGAAGGATTCTGATCTAAAGATAGTGTTAAATTCTGCTATTCAGTATGAACCAAGAAAACGTTTTACCTTGGCGCATGAATTAGGTCACATATTTATTAGTTGGCATAGTGATGTTACTTTGTGTGTAACGGATAATGAGTATTCAGAACATAACAAATTAGATATTCAAGAACATGAAGCAAATGTATTTGCGTCTGAGATATTAATGCCGACCGAATGGGTAAAAGAGATGTTAATTCTGAATGAAAATAGAAGTTTAGAATATAATATCAAACAACTTTGTACCATTGCGAATACCTCTATTATGGCATGTTTTTATGCGTTGGAAAATGTAATGAAATCGGGCAATGTAATTGTTGTTAGTGGAGACATGTTTTTTCCTAAGAAATTTATATCTGATAGAAGAATGGCCTTATACTTTCAAGGATATGATGAATATGATGTTTGGGATGATTTGTGTCTTTGTAAAGAAGAGTTTGATATTGGAAATTATCAAGTATGTCATTATGTCTTTCCAGAATGTCCATCAATGGAACAAATTGAAACTGCATTTAGTACAGCGAAAAATGTAGTGAGTGCGCTTGAATTAATATTGGGGAATAATTTTAGTGCATGGTGTTGTTGGATGGGAGTTGTATTAAATCAAATTTCTCATATATATAATGCCTATTTGTTTGCGAAAAATGAGTGCGTGAAGCATTACAAAAATGAAAAATCTCTTATGCAATTATATTACAGTGACAAACTAGATTTGATGAATGAATGCAAATTGTTTGAGTATGATTTTTATGAGGTGAATTTTGGGAACGACTGGACAATGGTATTAATTAAGGAGCCGTGTTATGTGATTGACAAGAAAGTTTCTTATTCTGATAGTAGACTACTGATTAAGGAAATTTTGAGTGAAATGTATACAGATGATAAGAATATAAAGAAAGCTAGCTATAGAATTAATGGGATTATTGGTTCGGCATTAAGCCATAGAGAAACAATGACCAAAGAAGAAATCTACAATTTGTTGAATATAAAATTAAGACGAAGTGATATAGCGGAATTCGTATTCCATAGAAAGTTTGAAAAATTTATATATTCCAAATCAGTAGAAAAGGGTTTGTGATAAACACCTAATGAATACGCAATTATTATGAATTATAAGATGCTGTTTGGGTATCCTGAGCCGGGGGATAATTTTGATGAACCTGTAATAGAACATTTGTAATGCTGCTTCGAAATTCAAAGTTATTTCAACTTGGCAAGAACAACATGGTATAAAGCTTGAAAATGAGCAGTTGAAAAGTTCGTAGTTGTTCGTTATAAAGAAAGGAAAATACTATGGAGAAAAAAATAGTAGGTCTTAACACTTATTTTAAATCTCTAGAATATGAAAATTTTGATGAGTATGAGTTTTCTGCGAGAATTTCATTATTGGATTATGATGCGGTTGTTATCAATGCAGAGTATTTGATAACATGTTATTCCACTTCTTATGATAGTTCTTATCAGAATAAACCTTGTCTTTCAGATTATAATTCTGCGCAAATATTAGAAGATTTTAAAAAAATTGAAGGGCAAATAAAAGAGTTGTTGAAGCAAGGACGAAATGTATTTGTTTTAATGGGCAACAATGATAACTGTTACATATATACTGGGGAAAAACAGTATTCAGGGACAGGAAGAAATGCAAGACAAACAAATATTGTTAGAGAGTTTAATGCATATTCATTTTTGCCAATAAAATTGAATGTTACGGAGGTGGTTGGTGAGCGGATTGATATTTGTTGTTCATCTCCGTATAGGGATTTTTTTACTAATACAAGAACTTGCTATTATTATGCATCATACTTTTCTGTTGCAGAAAATAGTACAATATTAGGAAAAATAAAAGGCACTGATAAAGTGGTGGCAGCTGTTATTCCATATGGTAGTGGGAAAATAGTTTTACTTCCCCAAATTTATGAGGAAGAAGAATACAAGACAGAGGATGTATGGAAAGAAAACGGTAAAAAATATTTGGACAGTTTATTTGAACTTAACCGCCGTTTAAAAATAACTGATGAAGAGATGGATTTGCCCGGATGGGCCCAAAACATATATATATTAGATGAAAAGGTGAAGTTAAAAAAGCAGAATACAATAGAAAATAAGATTGCAAAATTGGAAAAGGAACTTGATAAAGAAAGAATAGCTGTTCAAGAGGTTCAGAAATATAAGTTATTGTTGACATCAAGTGGAACTACACTTGAGGAGATTGTAAAACAAGTACTTGATGAATTAGGATTCACTATCTTAGAAGCGGAAAAGGGTAGAAGTGATATAATTGCTAAATATGGAGAGGTTGCAATTGTCGCTGAAATTAAAGGAGTGACTAAAAGTGCTGCAGAAAAGCATGCTGCACAGCTTGAAAAATGGGTTGCTCAATATATTGAAGAAAATGAAGTCTCACCCAAAGGAATGCTAATTGTAAATGGGTTTTGCGATATGCCACTGAATGAACGTCTAGAAGATGTCTTTCCGCAACAAATGCTTAAATATTGTGTATCACGCGGGCATGTATTGCTTACATCAACACAATTACTTTGCCTATACATAGAGGTTTGTAAAAATCCAATATGTAAAGAGGAAAGAATTACAGAATTACTTTCGTGCGTAGGAAAATATGAAAGATATAGAGAGACAAAAGATTATTTAAAATGATATAGCATACTCGAAAAACAAGATGATATCTAATTGAATGATGGCATCTTGTTTTTTATACAATTGAGCATAATAGCCGCAACGGAAAATTATAATTTTAACAGAAAGGTTGATTGCCATGAACATCGCCGCATACTGTCGTGTATCCACAGATAAATCCAATCAGCTCAACAGTCTCGAAACTCAAAAAGAGTTCTTCTTAGAATATACCAAGTGCACCGGGGACAACCTCATTAAATTATATGCAGATGAAGGCATTTCCGGTACTAAAATCAAGAATCGTAAGGAATTTCAGCGTATGCTTGCAGATGCGGAAAAGGGGGTGTTCGATATGGTTGTAGTTAATGATATTTCCCATTTTGCCAGAAATACCGTTGATTTACTACAAAGTGTCCGCAAACTGAAATCTCTCGGTATCGAGACACAATTTCTGACTGCCAACATGACCAGCATGGGGAACAGCGAATTTGTTTTAACTATCTTTGGTGCATTAGCCAAGGAGGAAAGTGCCAACACGTCCAAGCGTATTAAATTTGGTAAGAAGATGAATGCAGAAAAGGGGCGTGTTCCTAACATTGTCTTTGGCTATGATAAGACGATTGGTGACTATTTTAACCTTTCTATCAATGAGAACGAGGCAAAAGCAATTTGTCAGATTTTTCAGTGGTATACAGAAGTAGGATATGGCGGATCGAAGATTGCGAATATGCTCAATGAACGAGGCATCAAGACCAAGCGTGGCAACAACTGGAGCCAGAACGCTGTCTGTTGAATCCTGACCAACGAGATATACACGGGAAAGATTATCAACGGCAAAGAAGAGATTGCAGATTTTATGACCGGTCAGAGAAAAGAAAAGGATGAATCAGAATGGCTTGTTACGATTCGGCCGGAACTTCGAATTATTGAGGACGAAGTCTTTGATAAAGCATAGGATATTTTAAAAGGTCGTCATGATTCCTTTAAAATTACTCATGAGCGCCAGAGTAGTGATGTTTGTTATTGCGGTTTTTTGTATGTATAATAAGAGGGCATGGGAATGTAAACAATGCTTTTAACAGATGGGTTGCAAAGCGTGTAAAAGACCATAAAAGATATCTATATAAATTTGGCAAAAAAGAAAGGAGTACAAAGAAAAATGTATTTTAGTATGGCAGGTGCCGGTAATAGAAGGAGAGCCGTATAATCC
>ERZ833515.1691-NODE-1691-length-14538-cov-2.935027_pt1 | contig 14538 bp, 10 predicted proteins | sample MGYA00519949_ERZ833515 | MGnify/ENA primary metagenome ERZ833515 (study PRJEB31850, sample SAMEA3708741) | human gut metagenome | biome: human gut; feature: human-associated habitat; material: faeces | place: China | collected 2014 ...
AAGCGTTTAATGGAAACCAAACATCAGTTGTATGGTGATAAAGGAATCCATTATGCCGAGGTATGTACATGGTATGGAGCTCTCCGTTTTGCAGAATTGACGAATAACAAAGAGCTGATCAAGCTATTGAGAAATCGTTTCGAACTATTGTTCCACCTGGAAAAAGAACTCCTTCCTCCACCCATACACGTAGACCAGAATATGTTTGGTTGTCTGCCTCTCAGATTTTATAATATAACGAAGGATAAACGTTATCTGGACCTCGGATTGCCTTACGCCGACACTCAATGGGAGCTTCCTGCCAATGCGAATGAAGAAGAACGCAAATGGGATAAAAAGGGATATTCCTGGCAAACTCGTCTTTGGATTGACGATATGTATATGATTACTATCGTGCAGTCTGAGGCTTATAAGGCTACCGGTGATCCTAAATACATCAATAGGGCTGCCAAAGAAATGGTTCTGTATCTGGACGAATTGCAACACCCTAACGGCCTTTTCTACCATGCACCGGATGTGCCTTACTATTGGGGACGCGGAGATGGCTGGATGGCTGTGGGTATGACAGAGCTACTGTTCAACCTGCCGAAAAATGATCCGAATAGAGACCGGATAATGAAAGGCTATCTTTTGATGATGAACAATCTGAAGAAATATGTGAACAAGGACGGATTGTGGAATCAGCTGATAGACCAGCCCGACTTTTGGACTGAAACATCCGGATCTGCAATGTTTACCTATGCTATGATCTTGGGTGTTCAGAACGGATGGTTGGATAAAGAAGAATTTGCTCCCGTTGCACGCAGAGCCTGGTTGGGCCTGTGCAATTATATAGACGATAAAAATGACCTTACCGAAGTTTGTATCGGAACGGGAAAGAAAAACAGTAAGCAATATTATATGGACCGTCCTCGCATTGCCGGAGATTATCATGGACAGGCACCTATCTTGTGGTGTGCTTATGCTTTGCTGAACAATAAGTAAAAAACAGATATATTCTGTTGTATAAGTTGTATAAAAGGAGAGGATGTCCCCACTGATTGGAGACATCCTCTTTCTCTAAATATAACAATATAAAATGATTCCTTATACTGTCGGGTCCGGTGCTTCATCACCGCCGTCATTACCGCCTTCGTTTCCTCCGCCTTCTTCACCACCACCTGAAGGAGCAGAACTGCTGTTTCTGGTTACATCCAGTTTCTGAATGCTGACAGACTTTATCATATTTTTCAGCAACTCCCCCGGAGTAAAGATGATTTTACGGTTTTTCAATGTTTCCGTAGTGACTTCCTCTGCGTTTTCTTGGCTTTTGCATCCGAAGGAAGGACGGAAAGTTCCAAATTCCCCCAAGTTGACGGATGCTCCGATTTCCATATACGTTATCAGAGAATCAATGAGTCCGTCAAGGACGGCTTTTACTGTACCGCGTGGAACGAATCCTACTTTGGTTACCTGATCGCACAGCATCTTAAAATCAACGTTGACTACATTGAACGGACGCGCTACATATTTTTCTGCTTTGGTATCGTCGAAACCAAAGGTTGTTTTTTTGACTACATATTTCAGTGCCATAATTTAATTTTAGTTTTTTAAATAGTTTATAAATCGAGTTTCTGTTTTGTGATCACGATGCAAAGATATGGCATCTGAAATTACTGTGCAAGTTATTTTTCGAAAGTGCGTTAAACAAATAATTAATAATTCGTATATTGTTGATAATGAACGTTTTTTTCGCTATAAGCTTGCCTTGTAGTGTGATAGTACTATTAGAAAAACTACTTCTTTAGATATACGACAGTTTTTCCTCCTCCATACTTCCGGATTATCTCTTCTTTCAAAAACTTATTGAGTAGTTCAATTGCTTTGTTGCGGCTGATTTCTGCCAATCTCATGAAATCGGTACGGGTGATACAGCCATGTTTGTCCAGATGTTGTATCAGGAGGGTACGGCATCTTTCTTCGTTGGAATCGTTATTAGTACGATAGGGTGACTCTATGCGTTCCAGTTGCAATGGTTCCAGACTCTCACGAAACTTTTTGTTAATGCGCAGGTTCACCTTATTTAAATGGATAGACGGAGAACGAATTTCTTTCTTCTCCATCACCGGACGATCACATGTCAGTGATAGGGAGAAATGTCCGATTTCCCCGACTTCTACGGTCCAGCCTTGCGCGAGCCAGTGTTGTAGCTCATCACTGACGGCTTGCAGGCAACCTTCTATCGTGGCTGGACTGAAGCCGTTGGATTTGGATACTAGTTCAACGAACTTATCGGCATTAATGGTGCCTGACGGAATAACACGTGCATAAAGTGCCTGTTGCTCCTCCTTTTTCTGTGGATTACCACTCGTGTATAAATCGTAATAAACGCTCATAGTTACTTTATATTTTTCTTGTTCTACAGATAATTTCTTTCTCTTCATAAATTAATTCGTCCGCCTATAGCCGGACGCAAGTTTGCCTATAGGCGACGTTGCGTTTGCCTATAGCCGGACGAAAGAATGCCTATAGCCGGACGAATTAATTTATGCACTCAAAGATATTACTTTTTTCGGAGAAGGGACTTAGTTTTTCCACAAGCACAGTTTAATAATCAGGATTCTATTTTGTAAATGAATAAATTGTTGCTTTTATTGGACTATATGTTCTATCTTTTTCTGATCAGTATGTTTATTTTTGTACACAAGGCTCATAGTCTTCCTTTTTGTATTGGATCATAGTAGAACTGGGGAGGCTGTCCGAAAAACTTATAGGCCGACAAGTCTGCAGTAGTAAGTATGAAGATTTCCCATTTTTATAGCATGGTTTAACACTATATTCTATGTAGTCTCACTACTTTTTGTACCTTGAAAGCAAATAAAGGCCATGCTTATGACATACAAAAAAGCGAAGACCGCAGACAAGAAGTATTTTTCCCGACTGCATAGATGAATATGTGGAGGTGATGCCTCTGTGCGTTTGTTTGATGTATTTGTAGATAGTCTGGACATGCCCCCCCTTGACTTTGTCCAAAGTATCCCCAAAGGTACAGGTATACCCGGTTATGATCCTCGCGATCTTTTGAAACTGTATATCTATGGTTACTTTTATCAAATCCGTTCATCAAGAAAATTAGCACGTGAATGCAAGTGTAACCTGGAGGTCATGTGGCTACTTGGTAAACTGTATCCGGATTTTCGTACCATATTCGACTGTCGTAAAGATAACAAAGACAGCATAACAAAGGTATTCAAGAAGTTCAACAAGCTCTGTATGGGACTAAAGCTTTTCTTAAAGTCTTATATCTCTATAGATGGTAGCAAGCTCAAGGCAGTCAATGCTAAGGACAACAATTTTACGCTTAACAAATTGGATGACCGCATCAGACGTTTAGACGAACATATCAACTTGTACATGGAGGAACTTGACGCGTTCGACTGGGAAGAAGAGCGAAGTTGTCTAAAGATGAACTCCAACATAAGCTTGAGGTATAATTCATGCAAAGGTCTTTTTTCAAAGATTATTATGACTTTATATAAATAAGTGTTTTATCTCATATTAATAATGAATGGAGAGATCAGAGCTTGATTGGTTAATGAATTAAAGAAGAAACAATTTGTTCAATAGAAGAAAGAATAATCCATAATAGTTAACTTGTTGGGTATCTATGTTGGATTCATTTATATAGCCCAAATAGGCATTAGAGCTTATCCTAAAGGATCTTTTTAATTCTTAAATTAGTTTGGGACTAATTTTCCATTAATTGGTTTGTTTGTAGTATTATAATTTGGTCGATTTTTCTACTTTTGTCTCATCCAAAAGGATAAATATAAGGTTTTCAACAGGACAGAACTCAATTAATAGAAGATAATAATCTTCATGACATGAATGAAAAAGGTAAAGATAGAGATTGTGATAATAAGAATTTTTATTGGGGTATAGTTGAATTAAAAGGATTGTTTGAAGGATAAATGAAAAAAGTATTTTGGATTTCTCTTTATATATTTTAGAGATAATAATCTTGTTTTTTGACATAATGTTAAACTTAATTTAATACGCCTATGGTATAATAAAATGATTTTTTTCATTCTACTTCTTTTGCATTTTGCAAAACTATGAGTTATTTATATGGGATAAAATCCTCTGTAAACTTTTAATCTAATAAAATGTTAAACATGGTCAAAAAAGTTTTATTTTTATTTTGTTGTATGTTCGCACATGTTATATATGCCCAGAATATGATGATAAAAGGGACTGTCATAGATGCGAACAATGATCCTCTATTGGGGGTGACTATTATGGTAAAAGGAACTACTACAGGAACCATAACCGATGTTGATGGGAATTTTTCTATAAAAGGTAAAACGGGGGAAACATTGATTGTTTCTTATATTGGAATGCAGACGCAGGAAGTGGTATTTAGAGGACAACCACTTAAAATTATGTTAAAAGACGATGCCCAAGCCTTGGAAGAGGTTGTGGTAGTTGGTTATGGTACCATGCGTAAGAAAGACCTTACCGGATCTGTAATACAGGTGCGTCCGGATAAAATAGCTAATGAAAATCCCAAAACTGTACAAGATATTCTTCGTGGTACACCAGGTTTGGCCATAGGTTACAATGCTGATGCCAAGGGTGGTGGTTCCATGAATATCCGCGGTCAACGTTCTGTTTATACGGATGGTAATCACAACTCACCCTTGTTAATATTAGATGGTATGATGTTCTATGGCGAACTTTCTGAAATCAATCCTGACGATATTGGTCAGATTGATGTATTGAAGGATGCTTCTGCGGCAGCTGTGTATGGTGCCAAAGCAGCCAATGGTGTTATTATCATTACGACTAAAAAAGGAAAGAGAGGTAAACCGGTAGTAAACGTCAGCACAAATATTGGTCTGACACAACGAAGCGCTTACCGTGAACGATTTAGTCCTTCTGCATATTTGCAGCATTATGCAGACTGGAAAGCTAAAAGTACTTACGGAGCTAATGCAGAAGGTAATTGGGACGACTACCAAATTGGTGTATATAAAGGTATGGATGACTATTATACGAATCCCGATAAGTTGACGAATATTGATTTGGATATTTGGAGAGGTTATACTAGCAACGAATCTGGAGAAAGCGATTTGAGCATTTGGGCAAAGCGTTTGGGATTCACAGGTAATGTGCTTGAAAATATTCTGTCAGGCAAGACTGTGGATTGGGAGGACAAAGCCTTTCGTTTGGGTTTCAATCAGGACTACAATGCCAGTGTCAGCGGTGCTTCTGAGAAAGTGGATTATTACTTCTCTTTGGGCTATCTGCGTAACGAAGGCGCCTTGATTGATGATACCTATCGTGCTGTTCGTGCCAATATGAAATTGAATGCCAAAGTAACTAATTGGTTCGAGATAGGAGCCAATGTCAATTTCCAAGATCGTACTGATGGCTGTATTGACATGGACGAAGGTCAATTCATGCGTAATAGTCCTTACGCGGATTATGCCGATGAAGATGGGAATCCTATTCAATATCCGAATGACGAAACTTATTCACAGCGCGGTTATAATTATGATTTCCAAAAACAATATTTAGATCTGGAAAAAGGATATACGGTGCTGAATTCTATCTTTAACGCTAAAGTAAAACTGCCTTTTGGCATCACCTATCAGTTCAATGTTGCACCGCGTTATCAATTTTTCTATGAGCGCTATTTCATGTCAGCAGACCTGCCAGGTAGCAATCCTAACAATCGTGGTGCCGATCGTGAACATGCCAAACGTTTTGATTGGTCATTGAACAACACTATCACTTGGGACAAAATTTTTGATAAAAAGCATCACTTTATTGTAACTTTAGCTCAAGAAGCAGAGGAACGCCAACGTTGGTCCGACCGCATTGAGGCACGCAACATTCAGCCTTCAGATGCATTGGGATTCCATAATACACAGAATGGTTCTAAAGAGAGCAGTTCCTATTCAACCACTGACTCGCATGAGACTGCTGACGGTTTATTAGGCCGTCTGTTCTATTCCTATGATGACCGTTATATGCTGACCACATCTATCCGCCGCGATGGTTATTCTGCATTCGGTTCTACCAATCCTTATGCTTGGTTCCCTTCTGTAGCTGTTGCATGGACTTTCTCTAACGAAAAGTTTTTCCAAAAAATCAAGAATGTGATGAGCAGTGGTAAGTTACGTGCTTCCTATGGTAGTAACGGTAATCGTTCATTGGCGGATCCTTACACGGCATTGGCAAATCTTAGTGCAGGTAGTGGCGATTATATGGGTTATCTTACATCTACTGGTGAAGTAGAATTAATGCGCTATCTAATGGCAAGCCGTATGGCAAATCCTACCTTGCAATGGGAGAAGACAAAATCGTGGAATTTTGCCTTGGATTTTGGTTTCCTAAATGATCGTATTACCGGTACAATGGAATTTTATACGATGAATACCAACGACATGATTATGTCACAACCATTGCCAGTTTTTACCGGTTTCAACAATATTACTACCAATTTGGGGCAAGTTAACAATACTGGTTTTGAATTCTCCTTGAATACGGTAAACATCAAGCAAAAGAATTTTGAATGGAATACAACGTTCAACTTCTCCTATAATAAGAATAAAATCAAGCACCTGTTTTATGAATACGAAAACGTATTGGATGCTAATAGTAATGTAATCGGGCAAAAGGAATCTGACTATACTGCTAACGGTTGGTTCATCGGAAAACCCATCAACCAAATATGGGACTATAAAGTGATCGGCATTTGGCAGAACGATGAATGGAAAGAGGCAGCCAAATACAAGCAGCAGCCGGGCGACCCGAAGGTATGGAACAATCCGGAGAACGATATCTATAACGCTGATGGCAGTGTGCAAACTATCGTCTATAACGATGACGACAAGCAGTTTCTGGGAACAACCACACCTCCCATTAACTGGTCATTGCGTAACGAATTCGTACTTTGGAAAGATTTAACCGTTTCCATCAATATCTACTCCCGTATGGGTCATAAGGCTCTTTCTACCAACTACTTAAATAATGACGATGATGGTGGTCGCATGTCATACGCTGCTGCCTGTTTGCAAGCTAAAGAGTATTGGACCATCGACAATCCGACTAATAAGTACGGAAGAATCGATGCCAATGGTCCTGATGGTGCCAAGAAACCCGGTATGCTGTATAATCGCTCCTTCATCCGTTTGGAAAATATTGCTGTAGGATATACACTGCCTAGAAAACTGACACAGAAATGGGGCATTGAGCGTGTGAAAATATCCGGTACTGTACGCAATGTTGCTACATGGGCCAAAGACTGGGAATATGGTGATCCCGAAACCGGTGGTCTGGGTACCCGTCTTTACTCGCTGGGACTTAACTTATCATTTTAAACCTAAAAACAAACAGATATGAAAAGTTTCATTAAGAAAAATATATTCAATAGTTTGGTGCTGTTATCCGGTACATTGTTGATATTTACTGGCTGTGAAAAAAGTTTTCTGAAGGCTGATCCATTGTCATTCTATGAACCGGAACAGACATACTCTACCGAATCCGGTTTGAAGTCCGTATTGGCTATTGCTGACCGTCAGTTGAAGCGTTATTATACGACAGGTGGCGATGATTTATTTCCTCTTGTATCGGAATACACATTCTCCGATTTAATGGTCCCATCTCTTACTGATAAGACGGACTTATTGGATAATGTAGCTCAAAAACTGACACCTAATAGTGATCAAAGTACACAGCAGGACCTAAGTCGTGTAAGTACCCTTTGGTTCTTTTGGGATCAAACAACCAAGGGTATTCGCAATGCCAATTCAATCTTGACCTACATAGACAATATAGATTTAAGTGAGGAAATCAAGAATAAGTATATTGGTCAGGCCTATTTCCATCGTGCATTCCGTTACTATCTGTTGGTATTCCAGTATGGGGATGTACCTTTCATGACTAAACTTCTTGAAGTACCCAAATTGAACTTCCGCTCTACCAAACGTGATGCTATTTTGGATCGTCTGATTCTGGATATGGAATTTGCCATAAAATGGGTGCCCGAGCAAAAGGATATGGACTTGATTGGTGGAGTGAATAAAGGTGCTTGTCGCATGCTGCTCTCCAAACTTTATTTGGCTAGAGGTGAATACCAGAAGGCGAAGGACCAATTGGACATCATCATAAACAAATCTGGTTATTCACTGATGACCGAGAGCTTCGGTACATTTTGGGAAGGAGGAGAACCAGAGACATGGCCCATTACCCGTAATGTTATCTGGGATCTGCATCGTCCGGAAAACAAATTACTTACCAGCAATAAAGAGGTAATCATGGGATTGCCGAACCGTGGTTTCGCTAAAGAATCATTTTTGGCTAATCCAACTATGCGGAATTTTTATCCATTCTATTTCAATAACAGTTTAAAAACTCCCGATGGTAAACAAGGTTTGATAAATATCAAGCGCAACAACAAAGATTATAATCCTCAATATGACTATATGCGAGCTATGGGTCGCGGTGTAGCCAGAGCTCGCCCTACATGGTTCTATCAAAAAGGAGTATGGGTCGTAAATGGTAAAATGGATCAGACTGACTTGCGCCACAGTGTAGAGTATGGTAACTGGGTAACTATGGAATCACTCAAATACAATAATAAGGCTTCCAAATATTTTGGCCAGCCGTTGAGACTGTTTGATGAACAAGGGAAGTTGTTATGTTCGGATACTATCCGACGTTGGTACGATGTTCCCCATTACATTTGGAAATTGGATGATCCTGTTCGAGAGGCCAATATTAACGGTTCTGATGGTCACCACGGAGCTTCTGATGGTGGTTATGGTGATTGGTATCTGTATCGTCTTGCTGAAGCCTATCTGTTGCGTGCTGAGGCTAAATTTTACCTTAATCCGAGCGATGCCACTATCAAGGATGATATTAACATTATCCGTGAGCGTGCTCATTGTACTCAACTCTATGGGGGAAATATTACGATTGGTGACATCATGAATGAACGTGCCCGTGAATTATTTTGGGAAGAGTTCCGTAACGTAGAGCTTACCCGTGTGTCACTCTGCTTGGCCCGTAGTGGTCGTCCTGACGAATGGGGTAACACCTACGATTTGGCGACCTTTGACAAACAGGAAGGCACTGATCTAATTGGCGGTAGCTATTGGTACCAGCGTTGTATCCGCTATGGCATGTACAATAAGGGTGTAACAATTGTAATCGATGCTGCCAAATCTCAGCTTAACTATATTATAGATAAGAAAAATATTTACTGGCCTATCCCTGAAAGAGAAATCAAAGCTAACAACAAGGGAAGGTTGTGGCAAAATTATGGCTATGACGGCTATGATCCCTCCATTCCTGTATGGGAAACTTGGGAAGAAGCCGAAGCTGATATGGATAAAGTTGATTAGTTGATTTTTGTATCATCAACTAGTACAACAGAATGAGAATGGAGGTATATTAAAGTGACGGTATCAATAGTATAGTTGTTGTGAAAATATTCCTCTATTCCCTATTTTGAAAAGAAAGGTAGTTTATGGACTCAATATAAATAAAACTGGTGATGAGTATGTCCGCTATTACATGTTTGTTTTTATGTGGTAATTATTGTCGTTTGAAGACCACATGTGCGGCATTGCCAAAGTCGGCTATTGTTCGGAAGTGGAGCAATATATTTGTTGGAACTATTTTTATGGTAGTAAATTGTTATCACGAACTCTTCGCGCCGGGCTAAATATGACCTCACAGTAGTAGTTTTCACTTAGTCGTACGAAGCAATTTTTACAGAAGAAATAAACATATAGACACTTTAATTGATATGAACAGAATAATGATTTTAATAGCAGGTTTTATGCTACTGGTAGCAGCCTGTACCGATAAGCAGACCGATGGTAACACGGTTTCCGGACTGAATCCAGCAGACTTTCGCATGGAAGTGGATGGTAAACAGACGTATTTGTTTGTGTTGAAGAATACAAATGGCATGGAGGTTTGCATCACCAACTTTGGTGGACGCATTGTTTCGATAATGGTACCGGACAAAGAGGGTATTATGCGCGATGTCGTCTTGGGCTTCGACTCTATTCAGGATTATGTTAATCATCCTAACAACTTTGGTGCTACCATCGGTCGATATGGCAACCGTATCAACCAAGGTAGAATCACCGTTGAGGGAGTGGAATACCAATTACCTCAAAATAATTATGGTCACTGCTTGCACGGTGGTTTGAAGGGATTCAATTCTCGAATGTTCGATGCTAAACAAGTGGATGGGCAGACGCTGGAACTAGGCTATTTGGCAAAAGATGGCGAAGAGGGATTCCCCGGCAATCTTGCCTGCAAGGTTACATTCACACTGACAGATGACAACGCCATCGACATTTGCTACAACGCCGAGACAGACCACACCTCCGTGGTTAATCTGACCAATCATTCCTACTTTAACCTTAATGGCAATCCCGCTACAGGCAACTCTGACCATCTGCTGACCATCTATGCTGATGCCTACACTCCCGTGGACAGCACCTTTATGACTACCGGTGAAATTGCTTCAGTAGGGAATACAGACATGGATTTTCGTCAGCCCACACCCATTGGAGCGCGTATCGACAATGAGTTCATTCAATTGAAGTACGGCAAGGGCTACGACCATAACTGGGTGCTTAATACGAAAGGTGATGTTTCCCAAGTGTGTGCCACACTTGAATCACCTCAGACCGGCATTGTACTTGATATTTATACCAACGAGCCAGGTCTTCAATTCTATGCCGGCAACTTCTTGGACGGAACGGTAAAAGGTAAGAAAGGTATCGTATATAACCGTCGTGCCTCTGTCTGTCTGGAAACACAGAAATATCCCGATTCTCCTAACAAGCCGGAATGGCCCTCCGCATTGCTGAAGCCGGGAGAGAAGTATGAGAGCCGTTGTATCTATAAATTTTCCGTGAGAAAATAATTTGTTATTACTTTTGTGAGAAACGACAATGAATAATTCAAATCTAATTAAAATAGTTGCTCCCATGTTGACGAGTATTTTATCGTGCAGCAAACCGAGTGAAGAGATAGTCATCAATCATCCCAAGGAGGTGAGAAGTACTCCAAATATATTGTTTGTCATTGCTGACGATCAATCTTTCCCTCATTGCTCGGCTTATGGCAATTCTTTTGTTAAGACTCCGGCATTTGATTATATAGCTAGCCAGGGATGCTTGTTTCAGAATGCTTATGTGACATCTCCGGGTAGTAGTCCTTCCAGAGCATCTATTTTATCAGGAATGTATCCTTGGCAAATAAAGGAGGCAGGAACTCATTGTTCATATTTTCCAAAAGATATAGTTTGCTATACAGATATTCTGACTGCTAATGGTTATAACGTAGGTTATACTGGTAAGGGGTGGGCACCAGGCGATTGTAAGGAAAGAGGGGTAAATCCCGCAGGAAAAGCTTTTAATAAGAAAAAACTGACCCCTCCCTATAGTGGCATATCCAATATAGACTATGTTGAAAACTTTAAATTGTTTTATCAAGATAGCGATAAAAAACAACCATTCTGTTTTTGGGTAGGCTTTAATGAACCACATAGAGGTTTTGAACGTGATTCATGGCAGAAAGAGAATAAATCACTCTCAATCGTTAGTGTACCGGGTTTCTTGCCTAATCATGATGTTGTTAAAGGTGATTTATTGGACTATTCGGTAGAAATAGAATATCAGGATGCACAATTACAAAAGATAATTGATTTTCTGAAGGAAAAAGGTTTGTTTGATAATACATTGATTATAGTGACTGCTGATAACGGTATGGCTTTTCCAAATGCAAAAGCTACCTGTTACGATGCCGGGGTACATGTTCCATTAGCCATCTGTTGGGGAGACAAGATAAAAAGAAAGAATACTAGCGAAATTGTTAGTTCTGTAGATTTTGCTCCAACGATGTTGGACGCAGCAGGTATAAATCGTTCTTCCTATGGGCACATGTCAGGCAAAAGTATGTTGCCTTTCTTAATGGAAAACAAAGAACAGAAAAGAGAAGCTGTCTATTTTGGAAGAGAAAGACATAGCTCTTCACGGTATGCAAACTTAGGTTATCCAATAAGAAGCCTTAGAAAAGGAAATTATTTGTATATAAGGAACTTTCATCCGGAAAGATGGCCAGCAGGTGATCCGACACCTTTGGATAAAAACAACAATTTGGCAAAGGCCCATTCTGGTTATTTCGATATAGACGGTTCACCTACTAAGCAGTTTTTTATTAATAACAGGGAGAATGGCGATGGTGTACAATATTTCATCCGTACTGTCGGTTTCAGACCTTATGAGGAGTTATATAACATTGAGAATGATCCCTGTTGTCTTGATAATTGTATTGAAAAACCAGAATATAAGGGTGTATTGTCAGAGTTAAGAGGCAGATTGGATCAGTTACTATATCAGACGAATGATGTAAGAGTAACTTCCGAAAAGGGGGACAGTATTTGGGAATCATATCCACGAATAGATAGTATAAGGAATTTTCCTCCCTATGAGTAGTATTTTAGTGTTATTTTTTTAGATGGAGACTATGAATAAAAGAGTATATTTATTGTTTATATGTTTGAGTGTTTTGTTTGTTCAAAATATATTTGCTCAAAAGAATTTATTGACAAATTTTCCCAATGGATTTACTCCGGAGGAAGTCGGAAGTCGCTTGGCCTACAGGTTCGTGAATAGTAAGCATGCACTTTATGTAGGTAAGTGGATAGGGTATTATGAAACATTCACGCATAGTGCAGCTTTTGAATATGCTGTAATGACGAAAAAAGACAGATTGGCAAAGCTTGTTCAGGATAAATTTGACTGTTTATTGACAAAAGAGAAACAGTATTTGCCTCCTAAGAACCATGTTGATTTAAATACGTTTGGCAGTTTACCTTTGAAACTGTATAAAGTGACAAAGAAGAAATGCTATTTTGATCTTGGTATGTCTTATGCGGACAGCCAGTGGGAGGTTCCGGCTGATGCCAAGCCCAAGCAAAAAGAGTGGGCGGATAAAGGGTATACGTGGCAGACACGATTGTGGATTGATGATATGTACATGATTCCCATTTTACAAATAGAGGCGTATAAAGCTACTAAAGACTCGAAATATATAGACAGAGCAGCTAAGGAGATGGTATTATACTTGAATGAATTGCAGCGGCCTAATGGTTTGTTCTATCACGCTCCTGATGTGCCTTTCTATTGGGGACGCGGAAACGGTTGGATTGCTGCAGGTATGGCCGAGTTGTTACAATATCTGCCGAAGAAGCATAAGGACCGTCCGCGCATCTTGCAGGGATATCTGACGATGATGAACAGTTTGAAAGATTTCCAAAACAGCAGGGGGATTTGGAATCAATTGATTGACCAACCCGATTGTTGGGCCGAAACTTCCGGTTCTGCGATGTTTACTTTTGCGTTCATCAAGGGAGTGAAAAACGGTTGGCTGAATGCCAAAGAATATGCACCATTAGCCCGCAAGGCATGGCTCACCTTGGTGCCGTATGTAAACGAGGATGGAGATGTGACTGAAATCTGCATTGGAACGGACCGAAAGAATGACAAACAGTATTACTATGATCGCAAGCGTTGTATTGGTGATTATCATGGGCAGTTAGCATTTCTTTGGTGTGTAGTAGCATTGCTAGAATGATATCATAATTAAAGAAGAGTAAAGCATAAACGTATGATATTTATTGGTTGAATAGTAATGGAATGTTTCCAGTTATCTGAAAAAGACTCTACTGGAAAACTTAAGGTGAGGAAATCTGTTTTGCAGATCCAACCATAATCAGTGCGGTAAATACTACTTGATTGGTACTGGAGACAATGTTTCGGAAGCAAAGGCTTTTACCGCTTTAATGGTTCAAGGAGAATGACTGTTATTATTTGACTTAATAGACTATCATAGTTCTCTTTTGCTGCCAAAGATATCTCTTATTATAATGGAAGAATTTTTATAGATAATAACAAATGTGAAAACAATATCTGACTATTAATCATGTCGGAATTATGTGCTGCAAAACATAATCAAGAAAGAACTATTTGTTCTAGAGCAACAATACTACTGCTGAAACACGGCTATAATCAGTTCTCTACGGGACTCATGTAAAGAATGTGATGTTAACCCGAGAAAATGACTGAATAATCGGCAAGCATTCTTATTATCTTGCTTCGAAATCAAACAGAGACTTAAATGGACTGTTACTAGATGTATGAAAAAGTGGGATGGCTTTGGGAAAAAAGGGACTGTCGCTCCCCAAATATACTAATGACAAAATAAGGGTGTCTTTATAATGGAATTCTACTTGAAAAAATGAATGCATAAGGTGTATTTTGTGAACCGCTAACTTTTAATCTTGACAAGAAGGTTGATGTGGTATGAAAATTTGAAGACTAGAATGAGAAAAGTCAGAATACCGATTTTATGAAAAAATGCACTAAAATATTTTATTCGTTAGTTGTAGGAAAACGCCGTGTGAGTGATTTGTGCGCCCGTAGTGGATGTGTAGTAAATATGTCGATAGCAAGGCATTAGGTA
>ERZ833515.1692-NODE-1692-length-14518-cov-249.153979_pt1 | contig 14518 bp, 10 predicted proteins | sample MGYA00519949_ERZ833515 | MGnify/ENA primary metagenome ERZ833515 (study PRJEB31850, sample SAMEA3708741) | human gut metagenome | biome: human gut; feature: human-associated habitat; material: faeces | place: China | collected 2014 ...
GGTTATTGTTCGCTTTGAAGGAGAACATGGACGATAGACAGCGGCAAAATTTATCTTCCATCTTGGATTTCATAGGATATGATCACATTATATCTTTGAATTACTCCATCGTTTTAAAAACCAAGAAGGATGGGGGTGTACGAGATTCTATTCTTAATCGAGTACAACATGACAGAGAGTATATGAAACTTTCTGCAGAGCAAAAGAACTACATCGTTAAAGAACTCTATGATTTCTACAAGAAAAAAGAGTTTGCACAGAAGGCTCAATATTGCTATGAAATAGATATAGATCATAATTCTTTGGCTGCAGATGTAGATTTGAATTATATATATAAGTTGAAGCAATATGATCTTGTTCAAGCAGCAAGTGTTGTATTCTATAAGAATGGAAAACAGATTGCTTCAGAAGAAATGAGTTCCGGTGAGTTTGCTATGCTTTCTATGGTGCTTAGTATTTCCACAGCAGCAAGTGATTCGCATACGTTAATTCTCATAGATGAGCCAGAACTTAGTCTTCATCCTAATTGGCAGATGACAATCATAGATAATCTTGACAGGGCATTGAAAGATCAGGTGTGTCATCTGTTGATAGCCACACATAGTCATATGCTTGTATCAGATTTACCTATGAACAGATCTTCTGTTTCTCAGTGGGAAAAGGATGAAGATGGTAATCTTATAGCCAATCGAATAGGAGAAAATACTTACGGGTGGTCTGCAGAGGAAGTGCTTCTTAAAGTTTTCAAGACGGCAACCGATAGAAACCGATATTTCGGTGAACGTATAGCCAAGCTTTTAGAACAGATGGGTAATAATACAATAAGTAAAGAGGCTGTTGCAGATGAATTGAATGAACTGCAGGAGATTTCACAGCATTTAAGTGATGTGGATCCTATGAAGATGGTTCTGAACACAATAATAGTCGCATATAAATGATGAACTATGACTGAAGTGGAAGACTACATAGTGCAAAATCCGTATCAGCCTACTGAGAAAGAACGCCTTGCTATAGAGGAACTGGCAAATAAAGGACTGGATTCTGGAGATTGGAATTCTAAAAAGACTGGTATAAAAGAATTCAAAGATCATATCAGTGATCATATGTACTTTGAACAGAATTGCAGGTGTGCTTATTGTCGTATAGAGTTATCCAATGCAAATACTTTCTTGCAGCGTGAACATATCATTCCGAAAGCTCCACATCCTCAATGGATGTTCGAACCTCGCAATCTTTGCATTACTTGTGAAAAATGCAATAATTATAAAGGAGATAAAGAGGTGTTGAGAAATCAATATGCAGTAGCTTATCCAACTGATAGCAAAGATTTCTTGATTGTTAATCCCTTCCTCGATAAATATTCTGACCATATAGAACTTAGGGATGGTATTATATATGTTGGGAAAACAAAGAAGGGGCGTTTTACAATTGATACTTGTCAACTCTTTAGGCCTGATTTGGCTTTGGAAAGGGCAAAGAAAAAGATGGAGACGGAAAATCCAGATACTGTTCGTACACAATTACTTGCTTTGTTGTCATCATTGCCTATTTTGGATGAGGAAAAAAGTAAAGCTTTGGAGAATTTTGGGAAAGTCGTAAAAATATATAAACAGAAACATCGGGATTGAATTGTAGATACGTTGGCGGGCCAAAGCGGTCTTCGCCAGCTTTTGTAGGATGGGACTACCTGATGATAATTGGCTGGGATGTAGAAGTGGTGATTTGATGTCAATTAGTGGAATGATATTTATAATTTAATATAGATATAAATAGTTGGATGAATGATATAACTGCAATTTTCGCTTTTCTGAAGTATTGCCTTGGAAGTAAGGAGAATATGAGTAGGATGGTGGCTGGTATGGACTGGCAGGAGCTTTATTCCTTTGCTTCTAAGCAGGCTCTGCTGGGGCTTTGCTTTGAGGGTATTGAGAGACTGGGGAAGGAATATCCTGAGGAGTTGAAGCAGAACCCGATAGGGAGGGAACTGCTGATGACTTGGATGGGTAAGGCGCAACAGATTCGCAGGCAGAACATGAAGGTAAATGCTGTGGCTGGTAAGCTCTTCTCAATGCTGAGAGAGGATGGGATGAGGTGCTGTGTTCTGAAAGGTCAGGGGAATGCCTTGATGTATCCGAATCCTTATTCACGTACTCCTGGAGATATTGATGTTTGGGTTAATGCAAGTAGGGAGAGGATTATGGAGTATGCTTCAAAGAAGTTTGAACTCGGGGATGATATCAGACTGCAGCATCTGGAGACTTCTCTTGATAGTGTTCCTGTGGAGCTTCATTTCTTTCCTTGTTCCATGAATAATCCTATCTATCATACCAGATTGCAGAAATGGTTTCGGAGAAATGCGGATCTGCAATGCTCGCATATTGTGGGGCTGCCCGATGGGGCAGGGGATATCGCTATACCAACGATGGCATTCAATGTGATTTATCAGCTGACGCATCTGTATCACCATTTCTTTGATGAAGGGATTGGAATGAGGCAAATCATTGACTATTTTCTTGTAGTCAATGATTTCTCAAAAAATGTATTTTTGAATAATGATCTTTCGAATCACCCCGTCAATTTTTCGAATCACCCCGTCCCTCTTTCCAAAGAGGGCTCCACCGCTTTCCCCAAGCCCCTTTCCCCTCAGGGGACAGGGGATGTAACCGCACCTTCTCGGTGCTCGGAACCGCTACGCTCTAAGGTTGGCGGACCATCAAAGGTCTCGCCAGATTGTGCGGGATGGGACCGCCGGGGTGTTAGTGGGGATACGGGTTCTGTTTCCTGTTCTTCTGCTTCTGGTCCTTCTATTACTTCTGTCAGTTCTGCTTCTACTACTGATTCTTCTGCCTCTACTGCATTGGATGTGGTACAGAGAGAACTGAATTATTTGGGATTATGGAAGTTCGCAGGGGCGGTGATGTTTGTGCTTCATGAGGTGCTTGGATTGTCTGAGGATACGATGATTGTGCCAGTGGATGAGAAGCGTGGGAGGTTGCTGTTGACAGAGATTCTGGATGGTGGTAACTTCGGTAGGCACTTTACGAAGTATGCTGGGTTTACGCATCAGAGTATGGGGAAGAAGTATTTCCTGAAAATATGGAGGAATATGCACTTCGTTCGATATTATCCTGCTGAAGCGCTTTGTGAACCTTTGTTTCGTACTTGGCACTTCTTCTGGAGGCTAAAATATAAAAAATAAAATAATCAAATAATTAATTGAAATAACTCTGTTTATGTTTATCGAGATGCAGATAGGTAATCAGCTAGATGAGGATGACTGTCTGCACTTCGATTATCAATGATAATCATAATGAAGAAAAAAGTTTTTGTGAGCGGTTGCTATGACCTTTTGCATTCCGGTCATGTGGAGTTTTTCCAGCAGGCATCACAGTATGGTGACCTTATGTAAGCATGTATCATCCGGGATGGGCGATTACCATCTCGCTGGAACCGACCTTTGAGGTGCGCGACCGCTGTGGTCTGTCTACCTCTACCCGTAAGATGATTCAGAAGATATGGCCGGTCAAGTTGCCGAAGATGGATCCGGAGATGCTCGCCCGACTGGTATTCTGCTTTGAGAACAATCCGGAGCGTCATGATGGTATCATCTCGGGTGCCCAGGATTCTATCGGTATCTGTGTTCCCGGTCTGGTGCGTCATTATTATGACAACAACTTCTGGCCGGAGAAGATTGAGAGTACGCAGGATGAGATGACTCTCCGATTCCTGGAAGACCACCTGGTGATGATTCCGATGGAACCGAGAAGACCGGGATGCAGTGTGGTGGAAGGTAAGGAGCAGTCTCTTCTTCATGTGGGGCTTTGCTCATGGCATCCTGGAGGTGCTGAATCCGCATTTCCAGGACTCGTTCCATATCAACAAGGCGATGTCGGCCCTGACGCAGACTGCTGTCTATGGTGCCTACTTTCTGATGGCACTGCCTGCCGGATGGATTATCCGGAAGTGGGGCTACAGGAGGGGTGTGATAACAGGACTGGTTCTCTTCGGTATCGGTGCCCTGATGTTCATACCGGGAAGCAGGATCAACAGTTTCTACTTCTTCGTTCTGTCGCTGTTTGTGATAGGATGCGGACTGACCTGTCTGGAAACGAGTGCGAATCCTTATACTACGGTACTGGGACATCCTGACAAGGCGGAGAGCAGAATCAACCTGTCGCAATCGCTCAATGGTATCGGATGGATTGTAGGACCGCTGGTCGGCGGACAGCTCCTGTTCTCGGGTGTCAACATCGCCATCCCTTATGCCCTGGTGGGTATCTTCGTGCTTGCTGTGGCGCTGGTTCTGTCAAGAATCAAGTTGCCTGACCCAAGGAGAGCGCATGAGGCGGATACGAACGAGAAGGTGGAGGAGAAACCGATGCGAGTGATGGCATTCGGTTTTGGTATGCTGACCTTGTTTCTTTATGTGGCTGCCCAGACGGGTGTGAACAGTTTCTTCATCAACTATGCTGAGGAGAGTATTCATATAGAGAAGCAGACAGCCAGTCTGTATCTCGCCTTTGGAGGAATGGGTCTGTTCTTTATCGGCCGACTGGCTGGTGGTGTTATCATGAATTATATCCAGCCAAGGCTGGTGCTGCTGGTCTGTGCCATCCTCACCTTTGTAGCCACTCTGATTGTGGTGGTATGTAGCGGTACCTTATCTCTCATTGCGTTCTTCGCCCTGTATCTGGGAGAGAGCATCATGTTTCCGACTATCTTCTCGCTGGCATTGAGGGATGCGGGTACAAAGACCAAACTTGCCTCTTCATTGCTTATCATGACGATAGTGGGTGGTGCGGTTGCTCCAGTAATCATGGGGTATATTGCGGATACTACGGGCAGCATGGCGATTGCCTTTCTTATACCGCTGGTTTGTTATGGGGTGATTGGAGGGTATGCGCTTTTGAAACCCTCCGTCTCCCTTTAGCCAAAGGGAGCTCCACCTTTCTCACCAAGCCTCTCTTCCCTCAGGGACGAGAGGATGTAACCGCCCTCCGGTGCTCGGAACCGCTACGCTCTAAGGTTGGCGGACCATCAAAGGTCTTCGCCATATTTTGCGGGATGGGACCGCCTGGGGAATACAGGTTATAGTGTAAACACAGGCAAGGAGCTGATGGCGTATACGAAGATAGGCAGCGTCTTGATAGACAACAACTGTTGTGAATGCGCAGTCCGCCCATTTACAAATCTCCGAAAGAACTTCGGTGGATTTAGCTGTGAGCAGGGTGCCAGAGTTACAGCGACCTTCCTTACTTTCGTTGAAACCTGCAAGCTAATGGCAATGGCTCCACTGGATTTCTTCAGGGGATTTTTTGACATGATTGTAGCTGGAAGTAGGGATTATGCCTTGATGACAGAGGTACTTTTAGTTAAACCTGTTTAAAAATCAGAAAAGTCTAATTTCTTAAAATACCCTGTATCCCCAGTAAACACTGGGGAAGGAGTTGTATTGTCATAGGGGTTGGATGCTTACGGTTGATGTGTTTGGTACTGGAAGTCTATGCTTAATTTAATATAAAAATATTCGTATATTTCGGTAATCTAAAAAAAAATACTTATCTTTGCAGGAATTTATTGAAAGATAATTATGGTAGCAGGAAAAAGAAAAAAGATAATATTGGCGATATTGGAGAAAATAGGAAGAGGTGTTACTGCTAAATGCATGCAAAAATACCTTTTCCTATTTTCTCGTAGCCAAATTGATGAACGAATCTATGATTTCGTTCCATATCGTTATGGATGTTTTTCTTTTCAAGCTAACCAAGACTTGGTTTCTTTGGAGAAAAATGGCTATATTGCAATTAATGAAGTTGATAAATCTGATAAAGAATATACTCTGTTGCATCAGTATCATGCTTTTCAAGATTTAGATATGTTTGAGAGACAAATAATTGAAGAAATTTGCCAGTTATATGGAAAAATGTCACAAAGCGAACTGATTGCTTATACATATCGAAAGTGGCCTTATACAGCTATTAATAGTGTTATAAAGCAACAGATATTAAGTTTGGATGAATTAGAAGTAGTAAATAAACAAAAAGCGAAACTGATTCAAACTGAGCCAATGCTATTTACGATTGGTTATGAAGGGTTTTCTTTGGAAAAATTTCTTAATCGATTGATTCGTCTAAATGTTCACACGCTAGTTGATGTGCGTAAAAATGCGTTTAGTATGAAATATGGCTTTTCGAAAGGTATTCTTGAAAAGGCTTGTAATGGGGTTAATATTAAGTATGTCCATATTTCGGAACTTGGTATAGAGTCTTCAAAAAGACAAACCTTGGTGAGTCAAAATGATTATGATGAGTTGTTTGATGAGTATGAGTGTACAACATTGCGTAAAAACTGGAATTATCTCTTGCAGTTACATGATATTGTTGAATCTGATAATCGTGTGTGTCTCATGTGTTTTGAAAAAGACCCGAGACAATGTCATCGTACAAGAGTTGCTAAAGCGCTCATGTCTTTACCACAGCATAAGTACAAATTAAATGAGATCTTTTTATGATTACGCGTGTCTTAGTTACTGTTATGACGTACCCAACTCTGTCTAAAAATCATTTTGAGACAGTGTGTACTGCAGGATTTCGAGAAGATGGGAGCTGGATAAGAATCTATCCGGTACCGCATAGGTTGCTGTTTCAATATGATAAACCTAAATATGGAAAATGGCAATGGATAGAAGCTGATTTAGAGAAGAATCCAAGAGACGGTCGACCAGAAAGTTTCCATATAAAAAATATTGAGTCGCTTAAAATACTTGATAAAATTGATGGTGGAACACCTAATTGGAATCTTAGGGATTATTGGATTAAAAAGAATAAAATAGTATTCAATGATATGACAGATGTTTTAAAACTTACAAAAGAGAATAAAATCTCTTTGGCTGTTCTTAAACCTACAGAATTTTTAAGTATTCTTTCCGAAGAAGAAGATTTGACTTCATATAATCAACGCTTGACAGCTTTGAAAAAAAAATACGAAGCAGATAAACTTCAGTTGTCATTATTCGATGATTCTAAAGCAGCATACGAAACATTTGAATTTGCTAAGAAACTTCCAGTCAAGTTCAAATATGAATTTAAAACAGGAGATGGCAAACTTCGAAGAATGATGATTGAAGATTGGGAAATCGGAATGTTGTATTTGAACTGTTATTGGAAATCTAAAAAAATAACTGAGGAAGAAAAAAGAGATGAAGCGATTCAGAAAGTTAAGAAAAAATATTGGGAACTAGCTAGTAAAAGAGATACCTATTTGCTAATAGGTACTCAATATAAATGGCAAAACAGAAACGCTCCAGATCCATATGTTATAATAGGTGTATTTTCTGAACCTATGCATCGAGAATTGTCTTTGTTTGATGATTACTAGATTATTGTCTAACGATAGTGCCGTATCTGTTCCAAGCGTAGCGGTGTAATCGGTGCTGCGCTATCGTCAATAGGGGTATTTTTCTAGTTTGAATGAGGATGATATCAAGCGTGCGGTGATGGTCTAATAAATGGGTACAGATAGAAGCTTATGCAGACATTTTCAAAAGAAATTGAAAAAAGGATAGAGGATATAGTTTCTGTCCGTTTTTATAATCAGATAACTCCATACGATGTTATTAGGTGGCTATTTAACTTTGATGATGAAGATGTTGAATTGGCAGTTCAATTGTTGGAGCATGTAATCTTTTTGCGTGATGACGATGTAAAGGGGCGTCTTTATGACCAGATAGTAAAGTTGCCTAGAGATAGGAAAAAACATATAGTTCCTCTTGGTAAACCTGGGAAAAGTGGCGCTGCCGTTTCTTACTGGATTCATGGATTGATGAAACGAAATGAATTGCGGGGAATGGCTTTTCATTCAAGCTTTGAGGACTTTATTTCTTATAGGAACTCTCAGAAATGGGAGACTCAGAATGATGTTGTTGTTTATGTGGATGATTTTATAGGTAGTGGTGGATCAGTAGTAACAGCTTTATCATCCCTTGATAAAAAAGAAGTGAGACCAGAAGTGTTGAGTGATGCTTATTCAGGAAGGCTTTATGTTGTTGCTGCAGTAGTGATGGATAATGGCTATTCTAAGATTACTAAAGATATATCTGGGGCGGTTATCTTAGGAGACTCGCATTGTAAAGGTTTTGATCCTCATAAAAAAGTATTTGGGAGTTATTTTAAGACTAAAGCGGTACGTGAGATGTGCTATAAGTATGGAGAACAATTATATAAAGGTTGGCCTCTTGGTTACGAAAATACCCAAAGCCTGGTGTTGATGCAGCATTCGTCTCCAAACAATACGATTCCTGTATTATGGTCTGATAACCAATATCAAGGTCGAAACTGGAATCCTTTGGTGCCTCGAAATAATCTCCTGAAAATAAAACGGGCTTATACTGACAGGACTTCTGTTTACAGATGGTTGTCGTGCCTGAAGAAAATCTTTGTTGGTGGAAGTGAATACGTAGATTTCGGGTTATTGTTTACAAAGAGTAATTTCAATCTTGTCTTTATCTTAATATGTTTGATAAGGCGGAAAAGCGAAGCTTTCATTTACAATACTATGGGTATTTCATTAGTGGAAATGGATCGTCTATGGCAAGAAGGGATTGATAAGAAAATATGGGATAGTAAGCACAAGCCAACTTCATTGGCGTTGAATGAATATAAAGATGCAATAAAAAGATATAAGCTATTGAGAGAAGAAGGGATGCAAGAATTTCGGATTTGGGATGAAAAAGATAATATTTACATACCGGAGACTTTCAGGGGCGTGAAGTAAAATTATTAGCTGAATATGGGATTAGCATATTCGTATGTCTTTTGGACATGCTTGATTTTAAATGTCATTATACTAAGTATATCGAACAATAAATGTTCGATATGCTCACTTGCGTGAGCAACAAACTAACGTAATAATTTTATGGAACAAACTTGGGAGTCTCTTTTTTCTGAACAAGCTGGGATAGAAGGGCATTCACAGCAATATATATCGGAATGTTTGGCCTATGCAGGTATCTTGCATAGCCATAATGTTCCTGTTATTTTTGACAAATGTCATTTTTTCTCATTCTTTCCTGATATCAAGAAGGAGAGAATGCAAATGTTTTTATTGAATCTATGTTGTTACAAGAACTATAGTATAAAGAAGAAAACTGGTGGTGTTAGAATGATAAGCGCTCCTTATTCAGACTTGAAGAGGGTACAGAGGTGGGTTTACGAGAATATTCTTCTTAAAGACTTATCTTCTGTTTCTCCTTGTGCTGAAGGTTTTATGCCTAAGGACAAAGATGACATTAGAAATATTGTCACCAATGCTAGGAGGCATGCCAGAAGTAAATGGCTGATAAATGTTGATATACAGAATTTCTTTGATTCGATAAAATATGATTCGGTATGGGAGTATTTTTCAAAATTGGGCTATGAGAAAGAGGTGGTAGATGTTCTTACTAAAATCTGCACATACAAATTTAGGCTTCCTCAAGGTGCACCGACGAGTCCGATGCTTTCCAATTTGATTGTCCGATCCATGGATGATGCTTTCGTAGAACTTGCCGATAAGTGTAATTGTATTTATAGTAGATATGCTGATGATATAACCCTTTCTGGTAATTCAGATAGTATTATGCCAAGTATGCGTGATATCTATCAAATAGTTTATGCTCATCATTTTCGTCCAAACAAGAAAAAAACGAAAATAAGTTTCTCATGTGATAGGCAGATGGTTACTGGATTGACTATTACTGATGGAGTGCATGTTCCGAAAAAATATCGCAAGGATGTTTGGAAGGAACTATATTGTTGCAAAAAGTTTGGTGTAGTTAATCATATAGCTTATAGGCACCCTGATCAGGGTATGTATGAATATTGGCTTTTGGGAAGAATCATGTTTATAAAATCTGTTGAGCCCGAGTGTGGAGAGAAAATGCTTCAGGAATTTAACTTGATTCATTGGGGGATATAACGTTTTTCGAGTGTTTGTTGGGGTGTTCTGAGACTTATTATTGCGACATGCTCACGTTTATTTCTGATATTGAACGTGAAAAGTTATTGAATCAATGAATGGGTATCTCCATGGACATAGAAGATATATCCAAAAAGCCTCTTACCAAATTCTGTCAAGATATACTGAAACAGGCAAGGATGGAATATGGCAGAGGAAAGAAAATATAATATAGGAGAAGAATATGAAGAAGAATATTATTTTTGCACTATTTTCGGCATTCATGGTCATTGCTATTGCTGTCGGTTTTTACATGCAATGGAATCCTACAGTAATAGTTATATTGTTGGGAGTGTTTTTTGTGGGTACCATTTGCTATTTGATTGGTATTTGTCGACATTTAATTATGCCAAGTGTTAATTCCTGGAAGGAGAAAATACATAAAGCCTATCGAAAATACATTCGCAGAATAGCTGTCAATTGTGGTCGTAAAGTCAACCGATGGAAATTAGAAGATACAGGGGAAAACCATATATCCTTATTGTCTCCTATAGATGATTTCAAGAGACATAAAGAATATATTATCCGTCTAAAAAATGCGATAGACCAACCAAATGTATTCAATATAGCTTTGACTGGCTCTTATGGAGCAGGCAAGAGTTCTATACTTAAAACTTTCAAAGCATATTACCCGGAATATCATTATGTGAATGTGTCGCTTGCGTCTTTTGTTGAGGTTAATATGTCTGAAAGTGATAGTACACCAAAGAGTAATGAAGACAGCTTTGAGGAACAGTTGGAATATAGTATATTGCAACAACTTTTCTACCATGTAAAAGCGACAAATATACCAGAATCAAGATTCGGACGAATTGAAAGGACATCACGCAAGAAGAGAATTTTTGTGGTTGTGTGCATATTGTTGTTTGTTGTAGCAAACTTGTGCCTGTTTTGTCAGGAACAGGTGACAAAGTACTTCTTGATTCCAATAGAAGTTTTAAAATCTTCATTCTTATTTGGGTTAAGTATATGTGTATTCATTCTTGGTATATGTGTTATTCTGTTTCAACTTATTCTTTTCATAAAGAAGATTAGTATCAAAAATCTAACGTTAGATAAGGCTACCTTAGAATTTGAAGAGAAGAAGAATGTTTCCATTATGAATCGCTATTTGGACGAGATTCTTTATCTCTTCCAGGAAAAGAAGTATAATGTTGTAATATTTGAAGATATTGACCGCTTTGAAAATACTCATATATTTACAAAATTGAGGGAATTAAACCTGATTCTTAACCAGTCTGAAGAAATAGGAAGGAGAATTGTCTTTCTATATGCATTGAAAGATGACATTTTTGCCAATGCAGAAGAACGAACAAAGTTCTTTGACTATATAGTTCCTGTTATTCCTTTTGTGAATGCTTCTAATTCTGGAGACTTGTTCAGAAGAAAAATTACTGGCTTACGTATTCCTGAGGCAGAGGTAAATTCTTCATTTATTACGGATATATCAGCGTTTGTTAATGATATGAGGGTATTGACAAATGTAGTGAATGAGTTTGATCTTTATCATAACTTGCTTGACAAGAAACTTAAGAAGGATAAATTGCTGGCTATGATTCTATATAAGAATCTCTATCCTACAGATTTTTCTTTGTTGCATCAGAATAAGGGCGTGGTTTATGAGACATTTATATCTGCAGGAATATTAAAGAATGAAATCAAAAAAGATGATTGGAAACGATTAGAGGAGATAGACTTGGAGATACAAGCTATATCAGAAGAGTCTCTTCGGTCTATAGAAGAATTACGCGCTGTTATTGTTGGAAATTTATTAAAATTATGGCCAGGTGTGGGCTGGGAAATATACTGTGATGGTAGCAAAACTGATATAGGTAGTCTATTTTCTGAAGAAAATATACAGCATATTCTTAAAGGAAAAATTTATTTTATTAGCAACCGTTATAGTAATTCGTCTAGGCATCCTAAACTTGATGAAATCAAATCTACTTTAGGAGAAAGTTATAAATATAGCGTAAGGAAAAAAAATATTCAATCAGTTGCAAATAACAAAATAGAATATCTTAGAGATGAGCGCAGGGCTTTTATGGATGGAATAGCAGTCATAGATAAATATACACTCACAGATATTGCAAAATCAGATAGGGATATTTTCGAGCATGTGGACATACCAAAAGGTGAAGAAGAAAAATATAAGGTTCTCAAATATCTCTTGGAAAAGGGATATATAGACGAAGAGTATTTCTTCTATATTTCAATATTCCAAGAAGGAAGACTAACACCTTCTGATCAGGAATTCCTTCTTTCTATCAAATTCAATACACCAAAGGAATTTGATTATAAGTTGCAAGAAATTCCTTCTCTTATCCAGAACCTATCTGTTGTAGATTATGACCATAAGGGAATATTAAACAAAGACCTGTTGAAATTCTGCTTACTGCATGAAGATGAATATGAGGATGAATGTGATGCTATTCTTAAACAAATGGTTGTTCATGAACAATATATAGATTTGCTGTATCAATTCATGCAAGAAGGCAATTGTGTACCGACCTTCATCAAGCGATTAGTCCATATTGATAAAAATGTTTGGAAATCATTAAATATGGATATGAATCATACTAATAAGGATAAAGACAGGGTTATATCCACGATGTTTAAGTATGCAGACATAAACGACATAAGATCTGTAAATACCTCATATCCATTCAATACTTATGTAAACGATAACTACAATTATCCTGATCTGTTTGAAGATATAGATCAAAAAAAGGTTCGGGAGCTTCTTGATTTGCTGGATTTAAATGTTCAATCGTTGAAAGATGACAGCAATGCTGCTGACACATATTCTTATATATATGAAAACAATATGTATGCTCTAACATTGGATAATGTCAAGGTGATTTTTAAGCATAATGAATTGCCGGTAGATAATTTGGATTCAGCAATTTATACTTCTATAGAAGCGGCAGAACTGAATGAACTTCAGGGATATGTTCATCAAGAATTACCAGCATTTGTGGATAATCTTATGCTTACTTCAAGCAACACCCATGAATCTTCTGATACAATAGTGTCTTTAATGGATGAAGATATTAAAGTGGACGATATTATTAAACTTATCAAGCATAATAATACTTTGTGGGATGATTGTAAGGATATTACTGATAAAGATGTTGTAAGTACCTTGTTCGTTGAAAACAAAATAAAAATGACATTTGAAAATGTGAAACATTACTGCTCTTGCATAGGTTCATGGAATATCGACGGTACACTGGTAGCATTCATGAATTGCAATGAGGAAAAATCCATGGAAGAATTCACCAAGCTTGTGGAAAGTAATGATGAACATGAAAAAGAGTTGTTGTCAAGTGTTGTAGAATCTGATGGTATTAATGACAAAATTGCTTTCTCAATATTCAATAATCGTATTCTTATTGATATATGGTGCAAGGATTTATCACAATTAAACGTAAAGAGAATAAGATATGTTGTAGATGAAGGCATTATTAGTATATCTCCAAGTACTTATCAAGACATAATAACAGAACATCCACGGCTGAGCAAATACCTCCTTTGTAAAAATCCAGATAATATTATTTCAGAATGGGATGAATTTGCTTTTAGTATAACTACAGTTGTTGAGATACTGAGTTGGGTAGAATATAAGAAATACCATAGCTTCATATTGGATAAAATTGAAACGGAAAGTGTTACGCCTATTATTGCTAATGCTTTACTGGCATATTTCAGCAAATCTGACAGTGAGTTTAACTTGTCTCTATATAAGGAAGCTATGGAAAAGTCAGACAATCCTGCTTTAAAGATTTTAGCTAGTACATGTTGTATTGCGAAAAGATTAATAGCTATGAATGAACTGGCTGGTATCTTTGCTAAGACAAAAGGTATATTTGAAGGACTTGAAAAGCAAGGAGAGGTTTATTCTATTTCTAAGCAAGTGGAAGGAGCACAGGATTTCATGGAAGCTCTACACCAGTCCAAATATATTGGTCAAGTAAAAGAGAAAGGTGATTATCTGACAGGAAAAGTTTTAAAACGTAAAACAAAGTAAAATGGAACCAAACAACACCCAACACAATTCCTTCCTCTGGCACCTCGATTTCGAGCCATTCACCTGACACACCTTCTACGGAGAGCAATGTCCGCCATTTGTTACCGAAGAAAACAAGGAGGCAAGGCGACGCTATCTGACAAAAGTAATCAAGAAGCATCTGAAGGCAGAGGTGATAAATACACCTGAATTCAGAGATATTGAACTCCAGATAAGGGAAGAAAAGCTGTTGTGCATCAAATGGGACGAGAAGAGAAAACGGTCTATGGAGAAGCAACGGTATCGCGCCAAGATGGAGCGATAGTATTCATAATTTAATAAAGATTAATAGTTGAATGAATGATATAACTGCTTGTTTCGCTTTCCTGAAGTATTGCCTTGGATATAAGGTTCCTTACCGTTAAAGAAGGAGTCTTTCGAATCCCTCCGTCTCCCTTTAGCCAAAGGGAGCTCCACCTCTAACCAAGCCTTCCTCCTCAGAAGGAAGGATGTAAC
>ERZ833515.1693-NODE-1693-length-14516-cov-339.907959_pt1 | contig 14516 bp, 9 predicted proteins | sample MGYA00519949_ERZ833515 | MGnify/ENA primary metagenome ERZ833515 (study PRJEB31850, sample SAMEA3708741) | human gut metagenome | biome: human gut; feature: human-associated habitat; material: faeces | place: China | collected 2014 ...
ACGTTCCAACCTCTCTTATTCTCCTTTGGCTGCTTTAGAGCTTTATGTTAAAAAATCCAACTCATAGTTTTATGGCTCCTAAGTCTATGAGTTCCGAGAAGAAAAACATAGAGTTAAAAAGCAAAGAAAAAAACAACACGGACAAATTGAATTTGTCCGGACAAATTGTCCGGCATCTTATAAGTTGCTAACATTTAAGCCTTTACAAGCAACCGGACAAAAGAGCCGGACAAATTCAATTTGTCCGTGTTTCTAATTTAACTTAATTATTTTAACTTTTTGGTCAAAAACCACCTGTTTTCAGCCTTTCTGCCTGAAAGCAGAAGGCGTGACCTCTCTCATCTTCTTGAAAAACTTAGTGAGATGAGCCTGGGATGAGAAACCGAAGGTGTTGGCTATCTCCTGCACCGTATGCGTGGTGGTAGAGAGTTCGCGCTCTATCTCCTTCACGATGTATTCATCGATGATTGCCTTCGGCGTCTTGCCGGAGATACGGCGGGTAACTTGTGCCAGATAGCGGCCACTCACATTCAGCTGGTCGGCATAGAAATGCACATCGCTATAGGTGCGGCAGAAGTTATTCACCTGCGAGATAAACTGGTTGTAAAGCTCGGAACTCCTGCCCTGCAGATTACTCTCTCTTGCCAGTTCTATATTGATGAAATCCTGCGCCATCGCCAACGCCTCCTCCATCTTCTTGCCCTGGTTCAGATAGATGGCAAGAGCAGAAGAGAAGCGGTTGATGAGACCATGCGAATTGGCATTATCGAGCCGGTAAATCCTGAGCCCTTGCTTCTCGGCAAGTTCCAGAAGTCGGGAGTTCTGAAGAATGATGTCACTCTCCTTCTTTCTCGCCACAACTACCGAGCAGAGCGGCAGCAAGCGGTATTTGATCTGGCTCACCACATCCTCGGTCATCAGCGCATCGCCCTGGCTCGACCAGATGGAAGGGGCGTAGATGATATGGTCGGGACGATACTTGGTCAAGGCATCAATGAGCACATTCAGCGTCTCTACCTTGCGTATCATTCCCACCTTCACGATGTTGGGCTGCATATCGTTCATGATTGCCTCTATCTGTCCGGAAACAATCTCGGCAGGAATATCGAAGAACTCCTGGATACCCAGGGTATTCTGCACGGTGATGCTGGTTATCGCCGAAACGGCATAACCTCCCAATTCGAATATCGTCTTGATATCCGCCTGCACACCAGAGCCACCGGTGCTGTCGGAACCTGTAATCGTTAATATTGGCAACATATCGTTTGAACTTTAATCCTTATACTTTATTCCTTGAACCTATCCTCTACATTTGAGAGTGATGAAAAGTTCGAGGGCAAAGATACAAAAAAAAGAGCGAATAATCAGCATGGTTTGCTGATTATTCGCTCTTTGAATTATGCTTTTGCCCTTACAGGGCGACTTTGCCGAGTGCTTGTTCCCCAGGGCGCTGCCCTGGGCTAAGAGCTTCTGCCCTTTCAGGGCGTTTGGGGAAGAATTTATGATAGATTCCCCCGGAGCATCTGGCGGGCTTTATTCTGAAAAATCTTTCGATTCTTTGATAACCTCGGCTGGCACCTCGCTGCAACGCTCGTAGCGGCAGACATCGGTGGCATCATCCTTGCCGGTCCAGATCATCGAACCCGAAGCCAGAAGGCGGGTTACGAGATAGCTCTGGTTCCAGTCGCCCATGCCGTAATCATAGCTTCCGCTGATGATGTAGCCCTGGTAAGGATCGTTCTTGATGGCAAACGAACCCGTAATGTGGCGGCCATACATACTGTCAAACTTCTGATACATCTCGAAAGTCTGCTCCTTGCGGTTGAACACGATGTAGCAGTAAGTACCCTCAGGCACCTGCTCACCATTGTTCCACTCCACCAACTTCCATGTGCCATGAAGATTGGCAGGAGTCACCTCCAGTGCAGGCTCCTCCGGTTCCTCATCATCGCTGCTGCAGGCTGCAAAGCCGCAGGCAAACAAGGCAATCACCAAGAGGGTGAAGAGTTTCTTTAAATATTTCATTGTCTTTATCTTTTCTTGTTTATGAATGAACGGATTACTTATGATAAGGTTCTGGCATCAATGATGCCCAGACTCTGTCATCATTTAATACGGGATACACTCACCTGTATAGTCCTGTCGGACGGACGGGCATCCAGCCCCTCCAGAATAACAGGAAAGGTGAAGGTTTCAGGCATCGTTGCAGGAATCTTATCCGCAAGGATGGTGATAACGAGGTCTGCCTCATCACCCGGCTCCAGCACCTCAGGCTCCGTGGTTAGACGGGCATAAGGCGGAAGAAGCAGACTGGTGATGCGGAGTGGCTTGTCGCCACTGTTGCCGCAGAGGATGCGAGCCGATGGCTGCGTGCCTGGCTTCACCTCCGTGATACTTGCCTTCGCCTGCTTCAGCCGCAGCGTTCCCATCTTATGCGGATAGCGAGCCCACATATCGGCTCCCGGCAATACCTTACCCGTCAAGGCGAGCTTCACGGCTGGCTGCACCACTACTTCTTTCAGGTAGAGATAGGCACCTGTATTGATAGTGCCCGGATAGCGATTCGGGGTGAAAGTAATCTGTACCTGACAGGTATCACCTGGCTTCATCACATCGCCCTTCACATAAGAACTGGTACATCCACAGGTGGTTCTCACCTGTGTGATGTGCAGTATCTTCTTGCTCACATTCTTACCCACGAAGGTAAAGGTGCGAGGCGCATCGTCCTCGGTCATCGTACCAGCATCGATAAGCGGATGTTCAAACTTCAGCAATTCCTTCTGGGCATTCGCCACTGTTGGCAAAGCCAAAAGAAAAGCCATCAGCACTGTCTGAACCGAAGCCTGAAACAGCGACATCATGAAAGCAAATTTCTTCATATCCTTTATACCTTATTATATAGTAATCCTTTTTATCAAACTCTCTCTCCGATTACATCCAACCGTTGTTACCGGCGCTCTTACGAACAGTTACTGTCACAGTCTGGCTGGTACCGTTGGCAGCAGTTACGGTGAGCGATGTACTACCCGCAGCGAGACCCTTCACGAAGAGCATCTTGCCATCTATGGTAGCAGAAGCCACGCTGGTATTGGCAACCGAGCAGGAATAGCCCTCGGTCTGACCTGCGAAATAAGCAGCAAGGTTGAGAGAAGTAGTCTTCTCGATACCCACATACATATTAGGCAGCTTCATCTCCGAACTGAGTTCCTTGTTCTGGATGCCGTTCAAGAGCTGAGCCGCATCAATCAGACCCGCACCCATCTTGCCGATATACTTGGAAAGCTCGATGGTCTCAGGCGAAGCACCCACGGTGGTATGGTTCATGTAATAAGTCTTGGTAGCACCATTCTGATAATGGCTATCCAGATCCTTCACCGATTTCTTCATCAGGGAGATGAAGTCGGCTGCACGATAGTGACGGTTCTGCTTGACAGCATAGGCTAGACCCAAGGCAGCCACACCCGATACGTGAGGACAAGCCATAGAGGTTCCCTCCATATAACCGTATGCAGGCTGACCGTTCTTTACCAAAGTAGAGAGCACGGCACCCTTCTGTTCACCAGTCTCAGCCCAATATTCATCCTCAGTCTCACCAATCTTACCATAGTATTCCAGGTCACCGCCCGGAGCACTCAAGGTTACGAGCGAACCGAAGTCGGTATAACAGGCAGGAGTATAATCGGCTGCCAGCGACGCTACGCTCACACACTTGGAGTAAGCACCAGGGAATGCAGGATTGCCCGCATACTCGTTACCGGCAGCAAAGACAGCAATACCGCCATCGATTACGCCATTTGGCGAACCAGCATTGTTGATGAAGTAATCCAGTGCTTCCTTCTCCAGCGGATAGGTCTCAGCCCATTCCTTCTCGGTAGCAGGTCCAGGAGTGTAACCACTCAGCTCGCTACTCTCAGAAGAGTTGTAACCCCAGCTGCACTGCAGGATGACTGCACCGTTATCGGCAGCATACTTGATGGCTCTCGCCTCGCCTGCCAAGGTAACACTGTTCTGACCGGAGAAGATCTGGCAAGACATAATCTTGACACCGGAGTTTGGAGTACCGTCACCACCAGCCACACCGCTCACGCCGATACCATTGTTGTTGGCTGCAGCGATGGTTCCAGCTACGTGGGTACCATGACCAGAATCATTGGCATCCGACCAGGTGATATTTCCGCTCTCCTCTACGAAGTTATATCCGTGAAGGTCGCCCTCATAACCATTTCCGTCGCCATCAGCCTTCGCACCCTGGGAAGTTTCTCCCGGATTGCACCACATGTTAGGCGCCAAGTCAGGGTGAGTGTACATCACGCCCTCGTCGAGCACAGCCACGATGATGGAAGGATCGCCTACGCAGGTTTTCCAAGCCTCAACGGCATTCACATCACATCCAGCCTCAGCACCAGCCTGATTATCGTTGAGATTCTCAAAGCCATAGTTGCCGGCGCCCAGATTGCGATAGTGCCACTGATAAGCGAAGCCTGGGTCGTTAGGCTCACCAGATGCAGCCGCACGGGTTGCCTTCTGCTGAAGCGCCTTGTCGCTGAGATAGATGCGCTTGCTATCGGTATTGTAGGCACGCTTGATGCGACCATTGGTCTGCACCTTGGTAACTTCGCCCAACTGCTTCAGGCGCTCAGCGGCAGCCTTCAGGTCGGTGCTCTTGTCAAACTTCACGGTGTACCAGAGGTGGAGTCCCGCCTCACGGGTTCTAGCCTCGGTGTTTGCATCAACAGGGAAGACACGCTCGAAGCTGTAGCTTCCCAGGATGTCGAGCACCTCGTCGGTAGAAGGAATACCCGAACGGGTAGCCTTGCCAGAACGAGTCTTGCTCATTTGCGCCTGGTCGAGAATGCTGCTCATCTCTGGGGCAAACTTAATGAGCAACTCACCAGCCTCTGCATCAGAAGGGATGGTGATGTCTGCCTTGCCCTCAGAAGAGTCGATGGTTGACAGGCTGTCAGAACAGCCTGTCAATACCAAAGCGACCATTGCTATATAGAAAAACTTTTTCTTCATTGTTTGCTTCTATATTAATTATCTACTTACTTTTCTACTTCTCTTGTACTTGACAAGTGCCTCTTCGCCAGATTCATCTCCGGCAGCCACGTAGGCACGGTAGTACAATGGATAAGCTACGCCTTTCACTTCCCACTTGGAACCTGGATCCTTAGAACCATAGTAGTACTCTGCGCTATAGGTATCCTCTGCCATGTTGGAGAATCCGGCAGCCTTACCTTCTGTGTTGAAACCACGCTCCGTCTGGTTGAATACCATGGTGGCAGGGCTCCACAGCACCATGCGAGGGTGGAACAGAATCCACTTAGGCACCGCACCCGTGAAGAAGTTGAGGTTGAGCGCCAGAGAGCGGCACTTAGGCAACACACGTGGCACAGACATCGGATAGACATCCTTGTAAACGATGGTGCCATCCTTCTGCTTGCAGGTTACAGGGTTGTTCCACTTAGAGAGCAACCACTTGCAGGTATCACCCACCAGCTTATCCTGCCATTCTGCCTTGTTGGTAGAGAAGTCGGCAGCCGTATAGCGTGTAGGCTTTCCGGCAGTCTCCAAGGCCTCGTCCATCTCCTCATCGGTAGGAAGTTCACCCTCCAGGAAACAGTAAGAAAGCTCCAGGGCTCTCAGGTTGTCCCAGGTAAGAAGCGAGAGGAATGCCTGGCGCTCTGAATATTCGCTGCTGATATTACCATACATACCGATAGGATAAGTATTGTAGATATAGTTACCGTCGCTATTCTTGTTCAATCCGCTCATATTGATGCAGACATCGGAACGGCGCTGTGCATAGAGAATCAGCTCCGTGAGGTGAGGGAAGTTCTGGGCATTCACCACCTTGGTGATATCCGACAATCTGTTGAAGTTGTTACTTACCAGATTGAGACTCTCCAGTGACTTACCCAACTTCTTGAATCCCGCAGGCAACTTAACCAATCCGAACGCCTGTATGGTAAGATGCTTGAGATAAGCCAGCTCGCAGATGTCCTCGCCGAGTTGCATCTCGCGAATCTGGTTGTTGTCATTACTTGCCACAGAGAAGCTCTCCAGATACTTCAGGTTCTTCACCTCCTTAGGAAGAGTCTCGCCCGGCTTGAGATTCAGCATGCTGAACTTCACGCTGCGCACACGTCCCACAGCCTCAGGGTGCTGCTTCACGAAGGCATCGGTAGCCTCCCAGAGGGTTACGCTGCTCCAGTTGCGCATGTTGTCGCTTGTATCGTAAGTAGCCATGCTGTTGAGCTTCTGGTTGATCATGATGACCGAGAGGGAATCTCCGGCACGGGTATCCTCAATCTTAGGAGCCGCAGCCTGGCGAACGGTAAGGATCACATCATCCGTCTTGTTGCCGTCAGCATCCACAAGCTCATCTTCTGCATTCACAGGAACGAGATGAACCTTAGCCACACGCACAGCAGGAACGATGTTCATATTCCAGCGGAACTTGAACTTCACGCTGCGAGGACGCGCCTTGCGGTCGAGCACGATACCCAGGTTGGTACCGGTCAGCTTATCCTCGTTCTTGGCGTTCAGGAGCCATCCTTCACGCTCACTTTCGTTCTCCGCCTTCTCGGCATCCGTCATATCGCCCTCGAAGGAATACTCGATGCTTCCGATCTTGCATTCCACATTGGCAGAAATCAGACTTTCGAAAGCACGCTCATCGTATGAGCCGGAGTTACCGATTTCCACAACAGGGTCCTTGATATCAATCTGCTTGCCATAACCAAACTGTACGACCGAGATGGTACGGCACTGACCGTTATCGCCGATGAAGGCGATGTCGGTGGTACGGCGGCCATTGGTCAAGGTAGAATCTACGATTACCGTAGCTGTGGTAGAACCCACACCGTTGGCAGGAGTCAGCATCAGCCAAGGCTCAACCACGCTGCTCACCCAGTTCTGAGAGGCAGCAATGGCGAGCTGTTCGCGTCCGCCCTCAGCTCCTATTTCTATCTGCTCCTTATCGATGGCGAGTCCACCAGGGATTTCCACATCATCATTGTCGCTGCAGGATGCGGTCATCAGACCGGCACCGAGAACGAGGAGCCATGTAAGTTTCTTAATATATTTCATATTATCTTACTTCCTTATAGTTTAATTTTCGAGATCCAATGCATCGCAGCCACGGATGTCCTGGGTCTTGTCATAGAACAACTTGTACAAACCTGCCTTGATGTATGCGCAGACGCTGGTTACATCGATAGAGATATTAGGGTTGTCTGAGATGTTCAGGATATACATGTGAGAGGTCAATGTCTCATCCACCTTGCGGATATCGTTGGAACCAATCTGGAACTGAATCAGGCTTGGGCACTTGGTGATACCTGTTGGCCATGTGCGGAGAGGACGGTTGCCCTGGGCATCACGCTGATGGTTGATACCGAACGCACGCAGGTTGGCACTGTTCAATGGCTGGGTAGGAACCTCGCTGAAGCAGTTGTAGCTCAGGTCGATGTTGGTGATGTATGGCATGTTATCGCTCAAGAAGTCGTTAGAGAGAGCTGTCAACTTGTTGAAGCGGAAGTCCATCACCTGCAAGAGATAAGCATACTTACCCTTGATGGAACCCTTAGGGATGCTGGTCATCTGGTTGCCGCTCAGATCGAGGGTAATGATTGGCGAACCGGCAGCAATCAGCTCTGAAGGGAACTTGCTGAACTTGTTGTTGGCAAGCGATACGGTTGAGGCATTGATACCCTTGTAACCGCCTGCGTCATCCACACCCGAAATCTCATTGTTGGAGAAATCTACAGAACCCATCACGTGTACAGAGCTTGCATCAAAGATATTCGGGATCTTCTTCAACTTGTTATAAGAGAAGTTCAGACTCTCTGTATTCTCTGAGAATCCGCACAGGTTGGCAGGAATCTCCTCTATCTGGTTATTGTTGAGATAGAGTGATGAAAGCATGACCTCCTTGGTGAATGGATGTACCTTCTTGATATTGTTGTTGGCAAGGTCGAGCAAGCCCAGCTTCACCATGTTGCGGAGTGCCCATGTGGCAGGGAACTCTTCCAGGTTGTTATAACTCAGGTAGAGAATCTGCAGGGTCTTACCTATCTTGCTGGTTGCCATCTGCTCCCAGTCGTCACGCAGCTGAGCTGCCTTGATACCCTTGTTACGTGCCAGATTGAACGCCTGGATATTCGGCAGATTGTAGTACACATCCGGCAGGCGGGTCAGCTTAGGACAGTTGTAAAGCTCCAGGTCGGTGAGAGTGGTCATCTTGTCCCATGCCTCCTCGGTATATTCCTCGGCAAAGCGATGGTACTCTGAATTCTCATCATCGTAGAACTTGGTACAAACCTCATCCGCAGTGATTGGTGAGTTACCAATATAGAACTGCTGCATCTTGGTCAGGCGATAGATTGCCTTCGAAATACCTGTAATCTTATTGGTAGTCAAACCAATCTGAGCATCCTTCAGCTGGATTCTGGAATCCTTCTTGATGAAGTTCTTGGCATTCTTGCTATCAGAGTTGAAACTCTCCACGATCATCTCCGACATATGGGCACGTGGGTCATACTTCAGGAACTTATTCTCATAATCATGACGCATTGCCATCTTATGAGCGGCACTCAACTTACTGGCATCGTAGTCGGAGAAGAGGTTGGCACCAATCTTCTCGTCGTGCGAACCGAAGTTCAACACCTGGAGTTCTGTCAGCTGACCGATGGCATCAGGCACGATACCCTTGGCACCGAAGCCAGCGATGACCAGACCGATGACGCGGCCATTGCTGTTAAGCGTAACGCCAGGCTGCTCACCCCACATATCGAGTTCCTTGTTGAAGTTCCAGTTGGCACCGTGGAAGGTAGCATCACCATAGAAACTCCAGTCCTTGCCCTGCAGAGATTCCCAGATAGCCTTCAATGCCTTGTAGTCCTTGATGTATTCCTTGGTCTCTGAGAGGAGGATAGGCACCTGTGCATTGTCGGTAAGCTTGTTGTCGGTAACCACGAAAGCCTCGCCCTTTACCGGCTGAGTCTCGTAGGTAGTCTTCACCGCGCCGGTCTTGCCGTATGTAGTATAAGAGGTAACCTGATAGGTACCTGCCGGGAGCCATACGGTAGAATCGCAATGGGCAGTAGCCACATCCATATACTTATCGTCTTCGTTGTCCGGATTCTGATTCTCCTTGCTTCCCTCCTTGTATTTCACCTTCAGGTTGGCGAAGGTGAAGGTTTCACGGGTGAAGAGGTTGGTTACGCTCACATCAATCATGCGGATGCTGGAGAAGAGATACTCCTGTTTTCCGGCACGGGTCTTCTCCCACTGCTTGATGAGGTCGAACTGCACCTTGCCACGCTCTACGGTCTCCACCATCAGGTCCTGCTTGGTCAAGCCGCCTCCCACAACGGTGAAGGTCTCGCCTGCAGAAGAGGCAAGCAGCTCCTCATCTACGGCATCATAGAGATAGAAACCGATGATGGTGTAAGAACCTGATGCCAGCTGCAGCTTATCACTTCTCAATCCATACTCCGCATTCTCGGCATTGTAGGCATTGAGCGACAATGTCTGCGATACGGTTGTACCGTCATGTTCCATCACCACCTTGATTTTCTTGGCATCGCCGAGCTTCTCAAGCTTATCGATGGCAGCAGCACGGGTGGCTCTCGACGAAACCTTCTTGGAGAGCATGAACTGCACATAACCGTATGTGCCGTCCCAGCCCTCGGTGTTATCGTCGGAGCAGCTTGTCACTACCAGGGGCATCATTGCAACCAGGAGCAACAGGAATGCCTTGCTATATCTTTTGAATTTCTTCATTACTTTCTCTTGCTTCTAAATCCCATATTATTGATAAAGACTACGCGCTTGCAAGCGCCCTGGGCATCATTGAATCCTGCGAAGATAGGGAACTTGAGTCCATCTACATTCATTCCTACATAGATGCCCTTCTCGTCCTGTCCTGGCTCATAGTTTTCAACAGAGTTTCCTGTACCATCGTAAATGACTACTTTTGCTCCAGCTGTAGGATCCCATCCGTCGATCTGTGGATAGATGGCTACATAACCACCATAAACAGTTGACTCGAATACCTCGTTGCCAGTATAGTTGAAGAAGCCCTCGGCATACATCTTATAGTCTTCATTGCTTGTCAAGGCGCAATCTGCCTCCATACCCATGCTGGTTACGATAGGAGCAGTAACAGCTGACTCGCCCTTCTTGTCCTCCTTCTGTACGATGTCCATCAGGAAGTAACGGTCGTAATCACTCTTCACGATCATGAAGTCATCCTCCAACATACCGTCGAGTCCATTCTCCAGACTCTCGAATACGCTCTGTGGCAATGCATAGACCAGGAACTCACGGCTTCCGCTGCCCAATGGAGCGACAGTGAGCTTCACATCACCCTTCTCGCCCAGCAACTGAACAGCGCCGGAAGCATCCTCGAACAAACCATTCTCCTTGTTCTCGAAGACTACCAGCTGATAAGCATCACCAAAGGTCTTGAGGGTGAAAGGAACGAAGTTGTGGAAAGTAAACGCATTGGTGGTCTCGCCATTCAGACTTGAACCGTTCTGGGTGAATACCTTGCCATCCAGAGATACATTCCATACTGCCCACTGTGAAGCGGTAGGATATGTAACATCCATGGTGTTGGTGGTCATACCATTATAGATAACCGGTACGGTAACGGCAGCCTTGCCATCCTCAGAAGAGAAGGTAACGGTGTAGTTGGCATCCTTGGCAATGGCATACTTGGCGCTCATGCCCTGGTTCTCCTTGAAGGCTGCACCGCCTACGGCTGGCTTGTTAGGTGTACCTACCAGGAAGCCGCCTTCCAACTCTACCCAGGCAGGAGTGTTGGTAACAGCAAAACGATAGTTTGCCTTGACAGAGAACTTGTTGTAGATAGGCTGACCTGCGATATCCTTGTAACCAACGGTAATACCTGTCTCGGTGATATCGTTGCCCAACTCATCGTAAACCTTGAGCTCATAGCCGGCAGCCGAACGCTTTACCTCAGCGATGGCAACCTTCTGACCGCCCATGGTCAGGAAGAGCTGAGCCACGCTCATATCCTTGCTGGCATCATCTGCCGTAATCTTTACCTTGAGGGTCTGCTTGCCTGCTGTACCATTGAGCACGAAGGCATCAGCATTCTCGCCCTGCACCAGCTTACACCAGATGGCAGAAGAAGCGAGGCTCCAGTTCTCGTTGGCATCGAAGGTGAAGTCCAACTCGTCGCCAGCTGCACCTGCGATAGTCTGTACCTGTGGGAACACAGGGTTTACGGCATCGTCGTCATCGCTGGAACAAGCAGTGAACAGGGTCACTGAAACCAGCGCCATGAGTACGAGCCAATATTTTGAAATCAATGTTTTCATTTTACTTTATTCTGTTTTTAATATCCTTGTTCTTTTAATTTCTCTGCCTCTGCATCGCTGATCCATTCATACATGGTGATGAAGGTGCCCACAGTGCCGAAGGATGAACCATCCTTGTTGTCAACACTCATGGTGACATACTGCAATACATAGTTCTGGCAGGTATTATAATAAGAGGTGTAGAAAGATGGCTGGCTGATGCGCAACTTGCCATCTCCATAGATGGTGCCGAACGCTTCACCGGTCTCGCCGGCAATCTGGTCGTCCATCTCTACCTTCGGTTCCAGGATGTTATCGGTATTGAACTTCAACTTCAGGTTGTAGCCCTTGTAGTAAACATCCTTCAGCAGCACGGTATTCTCCTCGCCTTCCACTACCTCAGTCTTGATCAGACGGTTGGTTACGTTGTTCAAGTACTGGCTATAGAAGGTAGATGTTACCATGCACCAGCCAGAGAAGTTGTGGATATCGAAAGGACAAGACTTCTGCATTACCACGTGGGCATAGTCCTTATAGAGATCTGTCCAGTTATACTTCTCCGGAATCACCAGTTTCAGGGTGAAGCCGAGCGAGTCGGTCTTGCCGATGTTATCATAGATACCCTGAATCTGCACGTTTCCTACCATCTCGCCCGCCTTGATAGTAACGGTGTTGTTGAGGATGCGATAGTGCTGTCCCTCGATGGCATTGCTCTGCTTATCTACAACCTCCACGCCGAAGGTGCGGTCGTAATCAACCTTCTCGGTAGCCGAAACAGGAACATTGAATACCTCGTTGGTTTCCTGCACGGCATACTGATAGAGCGTATCAGAGAACATGATATGACTTGGACCAGCATAAGTGGTATAATCCTGTGAACAACTCACAAGAGCGATGAGTGCAGCTACGGCTGCCAAACATCCCATCATTATTTTCTTCATGATCGTCTCCTTATTTTATTTGTTACTTTCATTAGGCTCAATCTCCGAACCCGGTGCCTCCAGCTCATGCTGTGGGATAGGCCATACGAAGAGTGGGTCGTCCTTTTCTACCTTCAGGCTGCTCTGTACGAAGTTGGCAGCAGGCTGGTCGCTCACCTTTCGGGCGAATCCCTTGTGCCAGCGCTTGAGGTCGTTCAGGCGGAAGCCTTCCATATAAAGTTCCTTCACACGCTCCGACTCGATAACGGTCAAGGCGTTGCTCTCGCTCAAAGAGGTGTTACCACCATAAGAAGAGTAGCGGGCGGTGCGCAGGGTTGAGATATCCTTACCTGCCTTGGTGTAGTCCTTCTTCATCGCATAAGCCTCGGCACGGATCAGATACTGCTCGGCAAGGCGGAATACCATTGGCTGGTGAACGTGAAGGATGTTGTTGCTCAAGAAAGTGGCATCGCCGAAATACTTGCTCAACAAAGGCCACTGCAAGCCGTGCTCATAACCTGTTACACGAGTAGTGAAGATGGCTGCGGCACGAAGATCGTTGCTGTCGAATGAGTTGATAACCCAGGTCTCAGGCACGTAGTCCGGACGATAACTTACGTAGTTGTAGTTATCGAAGATGGTACCCAGGGCACCGCCATAACTGTTCACCGTGAAGCCTACCTTCCAGATAGCCTCGCGTGAATCTCCGTAGGCCCAGATGTACTTGTAATCCTTCACCTGGTTGGAATAGGTGTTGGAAGAAGCCTTCTCCAGGGTATAGAACTTGCTGCCGATAACCTTGGATGCATACTTGATGGCATCGTCGTACTTGTGCATATATAAGGATACGCGCGCACGCAAGGCATGGCAGGTATATTCATTGAAGTAAATCTCGTTATAGAGACTTCCGGTGAAGTCATCACCTACCTTCAGATATTCAGTAGCCTTATCGAGGTCACTCAATACGAATTCGTATGATTCCTTCAGGGTAGCTCGCTTCTGAACCTCATTACCCTTGTAGTGCTCTGTAAGTACTACGCCGAGTTCCTTCTCTGCCTGCTCATCGCTATCGTAAGCCTTGCAGAAACACTTGATCAGCTCTGAGTAAGCCAGGGCACGAGCAAAGTAAGCCTCGCCCTCATACTGCTCCAGCTTGTCAAGTTGCTTGTCATCGGTAGTTGCAGCCTTTACCTTATCAACATTGTCGAGCAGGAAATTGCATCGGTTGATTACATCATAAAGGTCGGCATAAACCGATTCGATGTCGGTATTGGTTGCCTTGATGTCTTTCCAGCGATAGATGTCGCCGTAGGCATTGGAGTAGCCCTTTACACAGAACACGAAGTCTGCCTGCAGGTCTGGCAGGATTGTCAGATTGCCTGAATACAAGGCGCTGCTCTTGAAACTGTCGTAGATACCGATCACCAGCTTATCCACATCTTCCACCTTGTTGATTGCCTCATCCATGCGGATGGAATCCTCTGGATATTTATCAAGACAGGAAGACAGCGAGAGGGTCAGGATACCCGACAGGATGTATGTCTTTATATTTCTGATATTCATTTTGTTTTCTCCTTTCTAGCTTAGAATTGCAGTTCCACACCCAGGGTAAACTGGCGTGAAGCTGGATACTGCGCCTGGTAAATATTGGATGAAACCTCTGGGTCCAAGCCGTTGAAACCGGTAATGGTGAAGAGGTTCTGTGCCTGTCCGTAGATGCGAACCATAGAGAAGAAGTTAGTCTTGCGCAACAAGCTCTGTGGCAACGAATACGACAGACTGAGATTCTTCATTCGGAGGAACGATGCGTTCTCCAGGAAGCGGTCGTCAAGCTGGGTTACCTCACCCCAACGTGGAATGTCGGTAATATCGCCCGGCTGCTTCCAACGGTCGTACAACAGACGGTTTGACTGGTTGTAAGCAGTTCCGAAGGTTACACCACTCTCCTCGAAGAAGCGGTCGTTGTTGATGACGTAGCGTGTACCAATCCAGCTGAACTGGGCAGAAAGCTGCAAGCCTTTCCAACGGAAGCTTGTACCGAAACCACCCATCCAAGGTGCATCGTATGTCTTGCCAGTCATCACCTTGTCGCTCTCACGGAACTCGTTGGTTACGTTGCCGTCCTTATCATACCAGAGCTGCTCACCATTTGCTGGGTTCACACCGGCATAACGGTTCAGGAAGAACTCGCTTACAGAGTGACCTACCACATACTTCAAACCGGTGGTTGAGTTTACATACTCGGTTACACCGTTATAGAGTT
>ERZ833515.1705-NODE-1705-length-14447-cov-3.063924_pt1 | contig 14447 bp, 6 predicted proteins | sample MGYA00519949_ERZ833515 | MGnify/ENA primary metagenome ERZ833515 (study PRJEB31850, sample SAMEA3708741) | human gut metagenome | biome: human gut; feature: human-associated habitat; material: faeces | place: China | collected 2014 ...
GAAACAGCCTCTCGGATATTTATATACGCGGTATCGGAACATATGGACAGTTCCGTTCACCTCTCTTCTTAGTAGACGACGTAGAACGGGACATCAGTCAGATGGATATTGAAGAGATAGAATCGATTTCCATTTTCAAAGATGGTGCCGCCAATACCCGATACGGACAGAGAGGAGCCAACGGAACCGTATTTGTAACAACCAAAAGAGGAATTATCGGTAAACCCGAGATTTCTCTGACAGCTCAATACGGCTTTCAACAACCTACACGGCTACCGGATTTTTTGCCCTCCCGTGAATATGTCTCTCTTTACAACAAAGCATTACAGAACGACGGACTACCGGTACCGTCGGACGAAAAATATAACCCGGGAATTTATGACGGGACTCAGAACCCCTATTTATTTCCCGACGTAGACTGGTATTCTTCTTTTTTGAAAAACAGTACTCCCCAACAGCAATATAAGGTGTCTGTCCGGGGAGGTACGGAGCAGGTCAAATATTTTGTATTATTCAGTTTCTTAGGTAAAGACGGGCTTTATAAATATACCGATATAAATTCCGGATTTAATACGAATGTAAATTACAACCGGTATAATATCCGTTCGAATATCGATGCTGCCGTCACAAAGTCGCTGGATGTATCATTGGACCTGGCCGGAAGAATAGAAGACAAGAATATGCCTAACAGCACTTCTTCGGATATCTTCAATGTATTGTCTACAATTGCTCCCAATGCCATGCCGATCACTTACGAGGATGGGAAAATAGCAGGTACTTCGCAATACAGGCAAAATCCTTATGGAATGATTTCCCACACCGGATACCGGAAAGACAGAAACAAAGTATTGCAAGTGAAAGCACAGGCAAAACAAAAACTGGATATCGTGACAAAAGGATTGGGAGTACGTGCCATGGTTGCTTTTGACGGAGTATCGGGATATGGTACCGGTAAAACGAGCAATTATGCAACTTATGAACTACAGAGAGATAACACATACTCTGTGTATGGAGAAGACAAACAATTGTCATTGGCTCAAGAGAAATTATACGATTATTATCAATATCAACTGGCCTTTAATGCAGGTTTCTCTTATGACCGTATTTTTGGAAAACACGAAGTCTATGCCGATGCCCGCTATTATCAGTCTCAATTATTTGTACAGGGTGACAATCCCGCTTATGCGCGTCAAGGAGTCGATGGCAAACTGACTTACTGTTTTGACAAAAGATATGTCGGTGAAATCAGTTTCGCTTATGACGGCAGTGATGAATATGCACCGGGACACCGTTTCGGCTTTTTCCCAAGCATCGCCGGAGCGTGGATCATATCCAATGAATCCTTCTTCAATACCAAAGCGGTGAATTATTTGAAACTGAGAGCCTCCTATGGAGAAGCCGGAAACTGTAAAACCGGTTTTGACCGTTATGCCTATCAGTCTCATTGGTCGGGCTTTGATCAGTCCAGTGGCGGTTACATCTTCGGTAGTGGCTTTGCCTGGAGTGACGGAGCTTGGGAGGGCCGTTTGCCTAATCCCGATTTGACATGGGAAACGACCCGGAATTTAAATGTAGGTATCGATCTGGAATTATTTTCGAGCTTATCAGTCACTGTCGATGCCTTCTGGCATAAACGTTCGGATATCGTTTCGGAGAAACAGAATACTTCCTCCTGGATCATCGGTGCTCCATTCCCGTATGTGAACATCGGTACGGTAGTCAACCGGGGTATGGAAGTATCGTTGATGCATCAAAAACGTATCAACAAAGTAGGTTATTTTGTTCAGGCAAACGTCTCATTGGCAAAAAACAAGATTCTGGCAATGGATGAAGTGGAAGGTCTGAAGGAATATCAAAGGAGAACCGGAAAATCCGTAGCCCAGCTATGGGGATTGGAAGCCTTAGGTTTTTACATGAATGAAGACGATATAAAAAACAGCCCCATCTCCACTTTCTATAAAATTCGTCCCGGAGATTTAAAATACAAGAACCAGAATCCGGATGAGGATAATCACATAAACTCTTATGATGAAATACCTATAGGGAAACCGACTGTCCCGGAAGTGACCATGGGATTATCATTGGGAGTAGATTATGCCGGATTTGATTTCTCTGCAGTACTTTCAGGAGTAGCAAACCGTTCGGTTTATCTGAACAATGCGGCAGTATGGGCTTTGCAAAATAATAATAAGGTGACAGCACTGGCCTATGGAGCCTGGGAAAAAGGAGTGCGTGAATCGGATGCCACCTTCCCACGCCTGACAACAGAGAACAATCTGAATAACTACCGTTCTTCTTCATTTTGGATCAAAAACGGTAACTTCCTGAGATTAAGCAATGTGGAATTGGGGTATCAGTTACCTTCTTCCGTTTTGAGGAAAGTGAACATTAAGCAACTCCGCCTTTATGTCAATGGGCAAAATCTGCTTAGCATAGATAAATTAGGTAAATACAACCTCGACCCGGAAGTAGTAGATGCAGGCGTTACCGGGTATCCTATGATGCGTTCTTTCAACATTGGTATAAATATGAAATTTTAAATTTAGGGCCATATGAAATACATATCTAAATTATTAATCTTATCAACCTTGTTTTTAGGGTCATGTGATATTCTGGACAAGGATATAGATACAAATCTGGACAAAGACGACATTTTCACTGACGAACGGTTTGCCCAGGGATTTCTGAATAGTACCTACCGGGAACTGATTAACGGTTTCAACCGTCTGGACCACGCCATGTTCGCCTGTGCTTCAGACGAAGCGATCTGTTCTTATTCCGGCTCCGCGGTACACAGCTACAACAATGGAGCCATCACTCCTTTTTATAATCCGGAAGAAGAAATCTGGAAAACGATGTATGCCGGCATCCGCAAGACGAATATGTTTTTGCAGGAGCTGGAAACAACCATCAAAGAGGCAGGGTTGATTGATAAAAACGAACAGACCAAAGCCACTTATAAACGCATGAAGGGCGAAGCCCTGTTTTTAAGAGCCTTTTATCATTTTGAGCTGGCCAAGCGTTTCTCAAACATTCAACTGGTCGATAAGGTACTGACAGAAGAAGAGGCAAAAACAATCAAGCAGTCTACCTTTGCAAAAGCTATAGAATTTATCGTCCGGGATTGCGAAAATGCAACCACTTATTTAGATGATTTCAAAAAAGAATCTGCCGACTATGGACGCGCCACCCGGCTGTCTGCATTGGCACTGAAATCGAGGGCATTACTCTATTTAGCCAGTAAACTAAACAATCCGGATGAAGATAAACAACTTTGGAAAGATGCGGCAGACGCAGCCAAAGAGATAATGGATATACAGGTAAAGAACCCTTCACAAGTCGGTTTGCTGAGTGCTTATTACTCCGTCTTTACCACTCCCTATAATATTGAGATTCTCTTTGCTACGAGTTCGGACAACTCTAATGAGGTAGAATTATACAATAACCCGATTAGCTATGGCGGAAAAGGATATACCAACCCGACTCAAGAACTGGTAGATGCTTACGAAACAACGAAAGGATATCCGATCGATGATCCCCGTTCCGGTTATGATCCGGAGAACCCGTATAAAGGGCGCGATCCCCGTATGGAATATTCAGTTGCCTACAACGGATTAAAATTTAGCGGCACTCCGATCGAAACATTTGTCGGTGGAAAAGACGGGCTGAACAAGACGCCTACGGCAACCAAAACCGGATACTATATGCGGAAGTTCATCGACCAGAATCTGGACTTATCAAAAGACCAGAAACGCCGCCGTCCCTGGATATTGTTCCGATATGCGGAAATTCTGCTAAACTACGCCGAAGCGATGAACGAATATCTGGATGCTCCGGACCAGTCCATATACGATGCTGTCAATCTGATACGCAAGAGGGCCAAAATCCCCCAACTGAACATACGCATGAACTTATCCAAAGAAGAAATGCGTGCACGGATCAGGAATGAAAGACGAGTAGAACTGGCTTTTGAAGAACATCGTTTTTGGGATGTACGCCGTTGGGAAGAAGGACAGACCTATTTCAATCAACCTATTCACGGCATGAGAATTACGATGGAAAATGAAAAAGCTTCGTATGAGACATTCGTTGTTGAAGAGCGGGTGTTTGAACCGAAAATGAACTATTACCCGATTCCCCAGTCGGAACTTCAAAAGAACAGCAAACTGGATCAGAATCCGGGATGGTAAGAATATAATATCAGAACAAATTAAATAGACCGATGAACATGAGTTTTCATAAAATAACATCCGCCATAAGCATGCTACTGACAGTCATGCTTATATGTTCCTGCGACCGGGATTTAAATGAAGGAGTTGACTACTATTCTCCTCAGGCCGATATTGCCAGAGATACCTTTGAAGTGGCACGGGGAGAAAATGTGGAAATAAAAGCATTCATAAAAGACGAAAGCGGCATTGCCTATCTGGGGCTGGAATATGCCGACTGGAATTTGAAAGACGAAATATCCGTCGACGAAGTTTCAAGAACAACCGGATACGACTATACATATAAGATAACAGTGCCCTTGAATGCCTTGTATGAATGGGATGAAGTATATACCAAACATAACGGAACAAAATTCAATATCAAAGCATACAATGACGAATCGGATATCACGACTACTTTAAATCAAGGCCATGTCCGGGTCAGTGATATCCAGGGAAGAGCTTTAGAGCTATTTCCGGGAGAACAAATCGTTTATGAAAAGAAAAACGGGACAATGCATAAACGTACTCTCGAAAATGTCGCCGACTACTCGGGCTGGAAAACAAACAGCCTGTATTTTACAGATACCCGTCTGGATCATATCTCGAAAGAACTATCCCGCAAGTTCAATACAGAAAGTGAATTAATGGATCCGTCTTTGGAAAGCTCCATATACACAATATCTTTCAACAACATGCCATTAGATTCAATATTGGAAGATCTGACCCGCATCTCTCCGGTCAGGTATGAAAAAATCAACGACAAGATACTAATATACAAAAGAAAATAAAAAGAGGTAGCCAATAAAGGAATAGGGCCCTTCCATTGACTACCAGTTTCATTTTTTAATATAAAATACAAAACAAAAGTATGAAAATTTTGCCAGTTTTTATCAGAAGACGGGTGATAAGGATTCGTTTTTTAAATTTTCTTAAAAAAGAATCACATTCATTCGTTTTAAGAGGTACAGTAGCCATGCTATTCCTTTTTAGCACAGGGATACTTTATGCTCAAAAGGTATCGGTACGGTACAAAGACGTACCTTTAAAAAACGTATTAAACGACGTTGCCAAACAATCCAAGCTGCGCTTGGCATATAGTGGCAGCTTTACAGACTTATCAGTGAAAGTCTCGGTACAAGCATCCGGGAAAGATGTAAAAGAGGTACTCGCCGAACTCTCTCAAAAAACCAATGTAAATTTTGAGGTGCGTAACGGAAGTATTTATATTTATATCAAGGAACCTCCGCAGAAAGAAAAAAAAGAGAAAGCAAGCTTCTCATTGTCCGGCACTGTTTATGACGAGAACAATCTTCCTCTGATAGGCGTCAATGTATTGATCAAAGGCACCACCAAAGGAACGAGTTCGAATATGGACGGCGAGTTCACCATAACAGCCGAAAAAGGAGACATTCTCGTGCTTTCTTATTTGGGCTATACATCGAAAGAACTGACGGTAAAAAACAAAGAACCGATGCGGATCGTAATGTCTGAAGATACCAAAGTACTTTCCGAGGTTGTGGTAATCGGATACGGTGCAGTTCGTAAAACAGATGTGACGGGTGCCATCTCCAGCATAAAGATGGATGATCTGAGTATCACCACACCGACACTCGAACAGGCGCTGGTAGGTCACGCTGCCGGTGTCGAGATCAAACAGACATCGGGAAGTCCGGGCGAAGGTTTATCATTGCGGGTCCGTGGGGTAAGCTCCATCAATGCCGGTTCGGAACCGCTTTACGTAGTCGACGGATTTCCGACATCCAAAGATGTATATATCAATCCGAACGATGTAGCTTCCATAGAAGTGCTAAAGGACGCAGCATCTGCAGCTATATATGGTTCACGTGCTGCCGGAGGTGTTGTTTTAATAACCACCAAACGGGGTACAAACAGCGGACGTGCAAAAGTAGAGTATGATTTTCAATATGGTTTTCAACAGGTAGATCACAAAATAAAAATGCTGGATGCTTATGGCATGCGCGACTTATCGATAGAATGCGCCAACAATGCCTATCGCGACTGGTGTACCAAAAACGGGAAAGAATACGATCCGTTACACAACAACGAATACCGCATGTCCGTAGCCGGGGCAACCAGTGGAAAAATTTTCCAGATACCGGACATCTTCTTTGATTTCACCACAGGGCAACCTGTAGAACCGGCTTATAACACAGACTGGCAGGATGCCATATTCTCCACGGCCCCCATAATGAAACATAATCTGAACATTACCGGTGGTAGTGACCGTATCAGATACATGGCCAGTGCCGGATATATGGAACAGGACGGTATCATCGCTCCTTCTTATCACCACCGGTTCACAACACGTTTCAACATCGACGGCAAGCTGACCGACCGGTTAAGTATAGGTGTCAATACTTCGGCCTCCTATACGAAAAACCGGATTGTACAGGCCGAAGGCCGCCATTACAATGACGGTATCATCATGAGTGCCCTTGTCATGTTCCCACAGTTTCCGGTATACAACACAGACGGCTCGTATGCCGTAGACCAACAAATGCAGTATGCAAAGAAATATTCGGTAGCACCGGCCGAGAATCCGGTAGCCTTAGCACATGAGATTGAAGATTATCAGAAAAGATACATGTCTTCTGTTTCCGGCTATCTCGAACTGGAAGTTATAAAGGGGCTAAAGGCGAAAGTGTATTCGGGAATGCAGTATATATCCCAAACAGAAAGCTACTACCGTCCGTCCACAGTCGGAGGCACCATTATGAATACCGATGGGACAACGGCAGGTAGCGGATATGTAGGCGATCAACGGCTCTCACATGCTTCCTACAGCACACAGACCAATCTCGACTGGATATTGGAAGCAACGCTTAATTACAACCGCACATTCGGAGATCACGGGATCAATATTCTGGGTGGTTATTCCATGCAGGAAAAAGTATACGACAATTCTTCCATCGGGGCCCGCAATTTTGTAGACGATACCATTCGGGAATTAAGTGCCCACGGCACAGCTCCCGGAGACAGTTGGGGAGATACCGACAAATTCGACTGGGCCATGATGTCTGTATTCGGACGTGTGGTATATTCGTGGAAAGACCGCTATACATTCACCGGTTCGTTACGCGGCGACGGCTCTTCCCGTTTTGGAAAGGACAATCGCTGGGGAATATTCCCGTCTGTTGCCTTGGGATGGAACCTGTCGAACGAAGAATTCTGGACCAACCATATCGGCGAAAACTTCGGTGCCAAATTGAGAGTTAGCTGGGGTATCAGCGGTAATAACAACATTGGCAATTACGAACATGTAGGCTACATGAGTAATTTAGGCGGTTACGTATTAGGGGGGCAGATAGTACCAACCCGCTATCCGAGCGCTTTCGTCGACAATCTGTTAGGATGGGAAAAAACAGACCAATATAATGTCGGAATGGATTTGAGTTTTCTGAGAAACCGTCTCACACTGTCCGCCAATTATTATAACAGTATCTCGAACGACCTGCTGTTCAACAAACCGATATCCGCCATTGCCGGAGCGACACAATATAAATCGAATCTATCCAATGCCAAAATACGCAACACCGGTTTTGACATACAAGTCGACGGACGTATTTTAACCGGCCCTGTCACCTGGAATGTCGGTGCAAACCTTTCTCTGAACCGGAACAAGGTACTCTCGTTGCCCGATTCTCAATCCATTGTCAGTATCGGAGAAAGAAGTGCCATCAGCCACATTACCATGGTTGGAAAGCCGATCGGTTCTTTTTATGGCCTGAACAGTCTCGGAGTCATTTCGGAAGAAGAGTATCAACGTATTCTGGTAGACAAACAACACATCGGTGAAGAAGGTTACCAACTGACCGGTCCGGCCGTATGGAACTATGAAAATGTACAGCCGGGAGATGCAAAATGGAAAGACGTAAACAATGACGGTAAAATTACGGATGACGACCGGGAAATATTAGGAGACAACTACCCCGACTTCACCTACGGCTTCAGCACCAACATCAGCTATAAAGGAGTGAGCCTGAGCGCCTCTTTCTCCGGTGTACAAGGAGCACAAGTCATCAGTTTCCAGAATTACTATCTCCTGAACATGGAAGGCACCTGCAATCAGTTTGCATTGGCCGCCGACCGTTACAACTCCGTAACCAACCCTGATCCGGCCATGTATCGTGCCAACATTGCCACTACCAACAAAAACACTTATGGAGTTTCATCTTACATGGTAAATGATGCATCCTATTTCCGTTGCACTAACATAACCTTAAATTACAACCTGCCTCAGAAATGGGTAGAAAAAATAAAATTAAGGGGTGTATCGCTTTTTGCCTCCATCGATAATGCGTTTACGATCACCGATTATATCGGTTATAATCCGGATGTAAGTTATAAATCGGGTAATTTGATGCCCGGCTTCGATTGGGGAACTTACCCTCTCTCACGAGCTTATAATTTCGGTTGTAAATTATCATTCTAAAAACAAAGCTGCATTATGAAAAGAATAAAATCAATAAAGAATATAATCCTCCTCGGCTACCTGATTATCGGGTTTACTTCCTGTGACTTTCTGGACCGTTCGGATCCCGACAAATTGAACAAAAACGATTTCTATAAAACGGAAAACGATATGTATCAGGCATTAAACGCAGCCTACGACGGATTAAAAACAAACTATTACAACAACATGTACTACTGGACCGAAATCAGATCCGACAATACGACTTTGGCATCCAAAACAGCCAATTCGGGTATATACAATGATTTTGATGTATACAATCTGACATCGAGCAATGCAGAGGTACAACGGGCCTGGTACGGAATGTTTACCTGTGTCCACCGAAGCAATGTAGTGCTCGACTATATCGATAATGTACCGATGGACGACGAAAAGAAAAGCCAGTACAAAGCAGAAGCCCGTTTCTTACGTGCCTTGTCTTACTACAACCTGTCACAACTGTTCGGAGATGTTCCTATCGTAGACAAGCAACTAAACAGTGAAGCAGAAGTCCTCAAATACGGACGGCGCCCGATAGCGGAAGTCTATGATTTCATTGTAAAAGACCTGAAATTCGTAACACAAAGCCAACTGCCCGACAATTGGGGATTTGACGGAAGTAATCCCAACTTCGGACGCGCCTCAAAAACGGCCGGATATGCTTTATTAGGTAAAGTATACCTCACAATGGCCAAACGACTGAACAACGGCGCTACCCAAGATTACCTCCAACTGGCAAAAGAGGCTCTCGATGCCGCTTATAGTGCACGGCCATTCGGAGAACTGAAAGACATTGCATACGGCAAAGTATTCGGAGTAGCCAATATTACCTGCAACGAAATCATCTTTCAAGTAATGTATCTGCAAGGAACAGACGAAGGCTCTTATTTTGCTAAAAATTTCCAACCTCTCAGCGCCACAGGAATCATTTCGCAATCACAGGGTTTGGGAGACAATATTCCGGAAAACGACCTGATTCAGGAGTATGAAACCGGCGATATGCGCAAAGTCGTCTCCTATAAAACATATGGAACTACCCCTTACGTAAACAAATATGTAGATTTGGGAGATTCCCAAGGACGTGGCGGTTCTTGCTGGATCGTACTTCGCTATGCCGATGTCATCCTGATGCTTGCCGAAGTAAATGAAGCTCTCGGACTCGAACCCGAAGCCATAACCTATATAGATATGATCCGTACCCGTGCCAAACTCAAATCCTATGAGCAGGCCCCGGAATCTTACAAAAACGACTACCCGACAATAAAGGATGTCATCTTGCATGAGCGACGTATCGAGTTGGCTTTCGAAAATCATCGTTGGTTCGACCTTCTCCGTTTCTATAAACCGGACGATTTAGTAAAATTCTTAAATGACAAATCGGTACAAGGATGTTCCAAGCGTGATTTATTGCTTCCTATACCGTGGCGGGAAGTATCTATAAACCCATCCGGGATGTATCAGAACGACGGATACTAAGATCCGGATAACCTCTATTTAAAAACTTTTCCGCAGGGAGTCAACCCTCTCTGTTGGCCCTTGCTATACCTATAAATTAAAAACATTACAATTATGAGAACAAAAGTATTCCTTTTCACAGCACTGGTAATGAACTGTTTAACCGGTTTCTCCCAGAAATATTTATGGAACAGTCAATTTGGTATCGCCGATACAGAAACTTCTGCAAAAAGCATGGCGATAGACACTGATAACAATGCATACCTCACAGGAAACTTTACCGGAGCAGAAATGACAATCGGAAATAAGGAGGTAACGGGAGCCTCAATGGTAATGGATGCATATGTCGCAAAATTTACCCCGAACAATCAATGTGTATTTGCCTCATCAATCAAAAGCTCTTCCGGTTCGATCCTTGTACAAAGTATTGCTGCAGATGCATCGGGCAATTCATTTGTGGCAGGTAACTTCGAATCGGACGCGGAGATCACCGAAACATTAAAAATAGAATCCGACTATAAAGATTTCTTCATCGCCAAATACGATGCCACAGGAAATCCTCTCTGGCTAAAAGGAACCACTTCGGGGATAGAGCCTGTCATCAAGAGTATAGCGGTAAATCCAAACGACGGCAGTTTTGCCATCACGGGAGCTTTCACCGGAAACTTAAACATAGAAATGAACGGAGGTGAACACGAAATCTCATCCGGCAATTCCGAACTCGCCTTCTTCATTGCTAAATACGACAATAATGCTAATCTGATTTGGGCGAAAACAATGTCGGGAAACGGCACCGGGACAGGAAATCTTATTTCCATAGACGAAAAGGGAGATATTTATGCAGTCGGTACATTTAGCGGGACCATCCAATTCGAAACACAGTCCATGACAGCAGCTTCTGTAGAAAATACCGATAATTTCCTTGTGAAATATGCAGCCGACGGAAGTATGGCTTGGGCACGCAGCCTAAAGGGCAGTAAGTTGGATGATATCAATGCGATGGATGTAGCCAACCATCAGGTGGTAATCGGTGGAGTGATACGAAGCGAAGACCTTGCGGTGGATAATGCTCCCGGCATCCTTATGAAGACTTTGGACACTACGGGAACGTGGAACAGCATGCTCATTATTTCTTTCGACACCGATGGAAATTATCAATGGAATTATATAGCAGGCAGTAGCAACCAACCGACCGATGTGAAAACGATTGCCATCGAAAAGGACGGTTCGATATGGAATGCCGGTACAACCTTCGGCACATATTATTTCAATCCGGATGCAGAAGATGAAGCGAAACAATTCCCTTCTAAAGCTAAAGGAGGACAGGATATGTATCTGATGAAACTATCGTCGAAAGGGGAAGTGTTGATAGGACACCGTGTGGGAGATGCAACCAAGGAAGGAGCAATGGCAATGGCGGTAGGTAACGAAGGCATCTTGTACGTAGCCGACATGGTATCTACCCGTAGCGGTGCTACGGCTTCTCCTGTCAATCTATTCGGTGATCCCATTACAGTGCCGACCATTGGTACTGCATACAGTGTCGCCCTATTGTGTTATCAGCAGATCTACGCCACACCTGCCGTCCTGCCGAATGCAGTGCCCGGAACAGCATTCAGCCAGATAATCAATGCCGAAAATGCAAATGGAGATGCCGAATTTACATTATATTGCGGCACACTCCCCGAAGGGTTCACCCTAAACCCGACCACCGGGGAACTAAGCGGTACAAGCACCGTCACAGGAAGCTATCCGATTGTCGTCTGTATGAAAGATGCCGACGGAAATACGGGATTTGCAGAATACCTTCTCAACGTCTCTACCGGTACCGGATTAGAAGATTACCGGCAGGAGGCAGTCAGGGTATGGGGAGACCACGGCGCTATCGAGATATTAACCGGCACATCCAGTTACCGGGTAATGATATTCGACCTTTCCGGCAGACTGATAAAACAAGAGCATTTGCAAGGTAACGAACGTTATTCTCTGGAAAACGGTATCTATACAGTAGTAATGGAAGACAGCATCTCAGGCAAACAGTCTGTATACAAGGCAAGCGTCTATTAATATTAACCCATGGGGAAAATGCCCGGTGCAATGTCCGGGCATCCCTTTCTTTATGACATGTATATCATGAACAGAATCCTAATCATCATTTTACTCCTTACCTGTACCGTATCTCATGCACAACCGCCCGAGACTGTGCAACATTTAGGAAGTACGATAACCACATACGGACGTAAAATCATATCGGATAAAGGAAGCATCTGGCTGACCGGAGAATTCAACGGAGAACTCATTACCGATACGCAAACCGACCTAACATCCGCCTTACCTACTGTCTTCGTAGCCCGCTATTCGGTCGAAGGCATTCGTGAGCATCTGAGTATGATTGAAAACGAGTCACAGGTCAGATCGGCTGCAACAGACGAGAACGGAACATTATGGCTGCTCACTGGGACAGACGGAAACGAAAAATTGCACTCCATCTCTCCGGAAGGTGTCCTATCCGTTCCTGTGTCACTCACAGAACATACGGATCTCATCTTGAAAGATTTTGTATTGCTCGACCATACATTGTATCTCTGTGGGAATTCTGGAGAACAATATTTTCTGGCTGCCTATTCAATGTCCGGAGAGCAACTGTGGAAAATCTCGGAAAGCGAATATGCATCTGCTTCGGCAGAAAAGATAGCGACCGATGGAACGGACATTATTCTTGCCGGAACATGCAGGGGAACAATGACAGGCGATACAAACCTATTTGCGAGCCGTTTCAACACATCCGGAAAGAAATTATGGACTTGCCCGATAATCGGGACAGGAAACGAATCCCTATCCGACATGGCATGCATGAATAACGGTAAGATTGCCCTATCCGGATCTACAACAAGCAAAGAACTTACAATCGGCTCGTCTGTACAAGCCACGACATCCGCAGGCGTACAACATGCATTATGTATCCTGCTAAATCCGGACGGCAGCTATTCGTCTATATACACAGCCGGAGGAACCTCCACAAGCAAAAATACAATGATCAATGCCCTATATATCAATGACAACGACGAAATATATGCCGGAGGTTATTGCACGGGAAAGGTCGTCTTCAATCCGTCCGGTGACAACCGTTACAATCTTCCGGACAAAGGAGCTAAAGATGCTTTTCTGATCAAACTCTCTCCGGAAAACCGGGTGCTGAACGTAAAACGTTTCGGTAATAAAACTGAGGAGGAGATAACCGACCTGCTGTTTATGCCGGATGCGGATGAAACGCGCCTGTTCATTCTGACCAATTTTAAAGAAGCCGATGAATATGGCATTACGTATCATACGACTAATCTTACCCTATCCGGCACAACAGCATTTCCATTGGACGCAACCGGTACGGGCAACAACATTGCATTAACCTCTTATCCACATATCCGTATATTCACCGACCATGTGATACCGGCACAAGAAGACATCGCTTACCGTAATTGTATCTACCATCGGGGCGGATCACGAAAAGTGACTTATCAATTGCTATCCGGTAATTTGCCGGCCGGCATATCCCTCTCAATACAAGGCGACCTGTCGGGTATTCCTTTGGAAAACGGCTCTTTCCCCTTAACAATACAGGGCACTGATGAATTGGGAGATACCTCGGTATCCTCCTGCACACTACAAATTGCCCCCAACGGTGGTACCGGTTTCACAAAAGCTGAAGAGAGCAGCCTGCAAATCTATCCTAACCCGGTAGAAAATGAATTCTTTATCGAAGGCATAACCGGAGCACCCCAAATACGGCTTCAAATCATATCGGCTCAGGGACAACTGGTGCAAGACCGTAAGTTGACCTCTCTCTCCGAAGCGATCAATGTATCCGAGCTGCCGCAAGGAATCTACATCATAAGATGTATCTCGGAACAAAACATCCGGTCACAAAAAATCATTAAGAAATAGAACGATGAACCATACTCAACAAAATAAATATAACCGGACCAAATGGGCTGTATTTGCAGCAGCAACTTTGGGTTATGGCCTGTTTTACGTCTGCCGGCTAAGCCTGAACGTTGTCAAGAAACCGATAGTAGATGCCGGATACCTTACAGAAACAGAGTTAGGAATCATCGGTTCCGCCCTATTCTTTACCTATGCAATCGGTAAATTTGTAAATGGATTCTTAGCAGATAGAGTAAATGTACGTTATCTGATGGCAGGAGGCCTCTTTGTGGCAACTTTGGTAAATGCCGCACTCGGCTTTGTCGTACCCTTTTGGGCGTTTGTCATACTCTGGGCGTTAAACGGCTGGTTTCAATCGGTAGGCGGTC
>ERZ833515.1706-NODE-1706-length-14445-cov-3.730229_pt1 | contig 14445 bp, 9 predicted proteins | sample MGYA00519949_ERZ833515 | MGnify/ENA primary metagenome ERZ833515 (study PRJEB31850, sample SAMEA3708741) | human gut metagenome | biome: human gut; feature: human-associated habitat; material: faeces | place: China | collected 2014 ...
TCTTTTTTCACTACATGATATTCTGTTCCTCTTGTCTTCCGGCGGCTGCTGATGCCCAGTTTGTGGAGTGCACGTCCGAACAGAGCCACTTTATTGATGGACAGCCGGTCTTTGGTCTTGGTTTGCAAGAAGGAGAGAATCTCCATAGGGGTCATCCAGTCTCCTTCCTCTTCATTTTCGGCGGGATGGAAGTGGCAGAGGAAGAGCTGTTCCAACGGTGTGGGCTGTTCAAACTCCCGGTTGGTCTGTTTCAAGATGGCTTCGTCGGAATCGTCCAGCCAGTAGCGTTCACCTTTGGCTATGGCATCCATGGCTTGTGCGTAGAGTTGCCGGTAGTTGATGGTGACATTGGTATGGATGGGGCCGGTGACTTCGATGCAGATGAAACGGCGGCTGCCGCTGGGGTCTGTCAGCAGGTCTTTCTGGTTGCTGGTGGCTATAAAGGAGGCGTAGCGTCTTATTTCCTGGATGGCGGTGCCGTAAGGCTTGCGCAGGTTTGCCACGGGTTTCTGCAGCAGATGCTTTAGAAAACCTTGCTGATTGACGCTGATTTGGTCGAATTCGTCGATGTTTATCAGGAAAAAGCGGCCGAGGCTCCGCTCTGCGTCCTGCTTGCTTTTGAAGTCGATACTGTCGGTATATCCGAAGCGCAGTTCGGGTGGCAGCAGGATGCGGCAGAAGGTACTTTTACGATAGCCTTGGGCTCCGACCAGTAGGGGAGACGTGTTGTTTCCATGCTGACGGTCGATGTTTTGCCAGTGCGCCGTCATGCTGAGAAACCAGCGGTAGAAGAGTTCCCGCCAGTACGGATTGTTGCAGGGGACGAGGTCGGCCAATGCGCGGATACGGTCCTTGCCGTCCCAATGTCCGGTGCTGTTCAGATATTCTTCGATGGGGTTGTACAAGGGAATGGCGTCCGAGTTGAGGTAGCGTGCCACATCTCTGTCCCATACGCTGATTCCTTCTTTCAGGGCATTCTGTCCGATACTGCTTCTTACCCGCTGGTCGGCAGGGCGGAAATGGAAGTGTATGGAGTCCCGTTGGCGGAATTCCAATTCTCCCAGCACGGTGTTCCAGCGGAACTCATAGCGTCTGTTCATGAATTCTTCCAGGCGGAAGGCGGTGATTTGGTCGCGGGTCATGCTGCTGCGGGTGCCGAAGCCTTTGCATTCGCGGTAGAGGTTGTGCAGGGTCATGCGCACCAGTTGTTCATCCGCTTCGCGGTAGTAGTGCATCATGACTTGACGTACTGCCTCTTCTTCGGGAATGCCGGCTTTGTAGCAATGCCCGGCAAGCAGGTAGAGCAGGGGGCGTAGGTCATCGCCCCGTTTCCAGTTTTCCAGCTCTTCGAAGGTACGGTTCAGGGCGGCTTCGAAGAGGATGGAGAAGGTTTGGGAGGCCGGATAGCCGGGGGCAATGCGCATCAGCGGGTTTGCTTCGGTCTGTTTCCGTTGGCCGAAGGTGGGCTCGTCGGGCACGGACAAAGGCTGTTCCAGACAGAAAGGGACGGCAGACGGATTGTAATAGGGACGGTCATCGAGCGTCATGCGGCAGCTTTGCTCCACGGCAGGTTCTTTCAGTGTGACGGGGTAGGGGAGCAGGGGCTGGTAACAGTTTACGGCGAGCCGGTAGGCAGCGGTATGAAACAGCCTGATTTTTTCTTCCTGCCTGGGGCGCGAACCGTCGGGGGTGGCAAACAGTACCCATATTTTTACGCTTCGTCCGCTGCTTCCGCAAAAGGCGGCAAAAGTTTGCGGCAGCAGGGCCGCCTGGCGCTTTACTTGCTCCACTTCCACGGCATTGGCCAGGTGGTTGACTTCAATCTGTACCAGTCCGTTGTAGGTTTTCAGGTATCTTTCCCCCTCTTTGCTGCGGGCATATTCTGCGGCAGGGCAGATGCGTGGTAGTTTGTCTATGCAGGGGTAGTGTCCGTTGCTTCCGGTGATGTGGGGAATGAGGCTGCGCAAGGCGGATATGTGTCCGGCTTTGTTCTCGGTTTTCATCTTCTCCATCAAGGTGTCGCTGGGCCATGTGCTGAATGTCTCTTTGCCGGTTTCACGAGCGGTGCGTATAAGGGTAAGTTTCATGGGGTGCTTGCTGTATTAAAGTCCGCAAAGCTACTGAAAAATGACGGGACAGCCGAGGAAAAGTGGAATTATGATGAAACTTCTCATATTTATTCCGGCTGTACGTCGTAATCCGACTGGTTTTTCACGCCGACAATGTCTTGCTTCCTCACCTCGGTTGTTAATATGTGCTGCAACTGCTGTGAGGTCAGCGTCTCGGTGGGAGAGAACTCAGCCGACTTCATATAGTTTAAAATGGCATTGCGCAGCTGACCTCCTTCCGGAGTGTGGCGAATTGCTTCGAGGTTGCTCATACAAACCAATACCTTACCGTTGTCTACGGCAAATTCGAACAGCAAGCCTAACTTGTGGTTCCGTTCCACATTGTCTACTACTTGGATAAGCGGCTTGTATTCGTGGCGTGTAGCGTTCAGAATAAAGGGGCGGGCATGGCGTACGATGCTCCACCATTGCCAGTTGCTATGGCACTCGGTGGGGAACTGCCGGAACAAGGGATGTTTCTCGTCCATCAGCAAGGAGAGGGTGCCCGGCGAAACTTCGCGGCCGGCGTTTTCCGAAATGCTTTTGAACATGGCATAGTTCCAGTAGTCAGGAGTAAAAAGTCCACCTACACTCTGTTCTTCAATGGCTTTGTGGTCGGGTATAAGCAGTATCTTCCCTCCTTGGCTCAGTCTCTTTCGCGCCTCGTCATCCAAGGACTGACAGATGAAGATGTCCGCTTCGCTTTCCAGTGTCCGGTCGGGGTATACCCATAAGTTATAATAGTTATGATAATTCCCGGTGGTCAGTGTCAGTCGCAATTGGGCAGGCTTGTCTATTTCGGTAAGGGTGCTTTTCAACTCGCCCACCTGCATTACTTTTCCTTGCTCTACATGGGCGGGGACTTTGCCTTCGCGAACAAAAGTTACGCTGTCACTCAGGCTTTCCAGACGCCAGCATAATGCATCAGACCATGGTTGCTCTTCGTAATTTGTCAGGGCGAGTCCTATGTTCAGCTCTTCTTTGTTGCTGTAACAGTAGGTGTCCATAAGCGCCAGCGGTACCACCGGAGCACAAAAGCCGCGGAATGTTTCGGGAGTGACAATGCCTTTGCTGTCCATGAAAGCATCCAGAATGCCTACCAGTGCCGAGCCTTGTCCGGGAAAGTCTTGAAGGTCGAGCATCTGGAATCCGCCTAAACCGGCAGTGCGCAGGCCGTATTCAATATCAGCCTTGTAGCATTCGACGGCAAACCGGCCGGTGGCCTGATGGAATGCGTCAATCTGGTTCTGCAGTCCATTTTCATTGAGCCGGTCACGGAATATCTCCAAGTTATATGGATGCAATACGCCGGTGTATTTCTCCAACTCCTTGTAGTCGGGATAAATTTGGAACTGTCCGGTTTCGTGACTGATGACCGGTCGGGGAGATTTCGCTATGGCAGCAGTATAATCCGCACGGGTATTGGGACGGGTGTTGTTCAAGATACCTCCCTTTTCGGCATCGACAAAGGCAAACGAACTGCGTACGTGCGTTGTATAGCCTTCGCCTCCTCCTACCCGGCAGGTTGTCAGATAATCTTCACCGTCTATGGCACCTCCCCAACCCAGGAAGTTGTTGGAACCGAACGAATAGAGATGGCGGTTGTCATGTTTTCTGAATCCGTCCAGCCAATTGCGCATCAGGTCAACGTCGCCACCCAACTCGTTGCCCAGTCCCAACATGGTGAATGAGGGGTGATTGCCCATGTAGTCGAGGGTCATATAGGCTTCGTTCAGCAAGAAGTCATTCAGGCGATGGTTGTCCGGTGAAATGCTTCCCCATAAAGGCAACTCGGCTTGGAAATAGATACCCTCGATGTCGGCAGCGGCAAAAGCGGCGCGGGGCGGGGTGTAGGAATGGCAACGGTAGTAGTTGATGCCATAGCTCTTGGCTGTTTGAAAAACTTTTCGCCAGGACTTTACATCCATCGGCGCATATCCGGTAAGTGGGAATACGCAAGCGTCGTGTTTGCCGCGCAAGAAGGTCTTGAAGCCGTTTATGGTGAACTGAGTACCTTCGGTGGCAAAGTCGCGCATGCCGAAATCTGTTATTATATTGTCTTTGCCCTCGTTTGTGGCAAGGGACACGTTCAGTGCATAAAGTGTGGGGTGGAATTCGCTCCATGTCTGCATTCGGTTCCCCATGTCGAGCACCAGTTCTATCTTATTTTCGCCTTTGCTCAAGCCGACTTGTTTTTCCATGTCCGGCAACCGGTGTTCTTGTTGGGTGTTCCACGTCTTGGCGGAAAGGGCCACTATGCCCGATTGCTCCGAATCGCTGTATATGTTTACATGGATGCGGGCCTTTTTCTCCTTTACAGACGGGTAGACTTGTACCTGCTTGAGATAGGTGTGCGGGGTCGCTTCGATGTAGAAATCGCCCAGAATGCCGTTCCAGTTGGTTTGTGTGCCGTCGGTCCAGGCATGCGAGCTTTGGATTTCGGCTGGTACGGAGCTGGGGGAATTGTCAATGCGTATCTTTATATGGTGGCTGCCGGGTGCCAAGGCCGGCAGGCTATAGCAGTGAGGTGCATAGATATGTCCCAACGTGCCGACGCTGTCCCCGTCTATCCAGAGAGTACTGGGCTTTGTACGTTCCATGAAGAGTATCAGGCGTTTCCCTTCCATCTGTACGGGAATTTCAACATCTTTTTCATATTCTACGATGCCGGAGTAGGGATAAGTCCGTGTCAACTGGGAGGTTACATTGGTGGGATGCCTGCCGTCTCCCAACTTGTTTTCATCCGTCGTACCGGGCAATGTGCAGTTCCCTAATGAACTGTTCCAATTTCCTGATAAATCGATTCGTTCTCTTATTGTCTGGAATTCTTTTTTGTCTGTACATGATGCCAGACATGCCAATAAGCATAATACAATGAAATTTCTCATAAACTACCTGTTTTTCATGGCCGGTGATTGATTGACCGGTTGCAAATATAGGGCATTGCTCCCGTCTCTCTGTATACAAAATGTTTCCAATTATGTGACGGGATGTTTTTTATTGCTATCTTCATGCTTGATATTAGTGTTGTTGAGTGTTCGTCATTATAACCAATCTTTTCACCATACGTCGTTACTCTATTGATTTTTCCGTGTGCTGCAACCGGTAAAAGTTTTTCTGTCTTTCAATCTTGTTCTGCAGTTCCTCTTCGGTGGGCATATAAAGCATGCATTTGGATACTGTTACTAAATTGGAAAAACGGCAATTTGTGTAGGCGTAAATCTTGGAAAAGTGGCATAAATCCTTTATATTTGCAATGGAAAAGAGGCATAGTGTGATTATTGCATTTAATAATCGAATAAACAAGAATAGGTTATGATAAAAAGAAAGATAGATGATTACATTCGCAATTACTACGAAACTAACCGTAACGCCCTGCTTATTACCGGAGCACGACAAATAGGTAAGACATATTCCATTCGTCAGTTCGGTAAGACGTTTAAAAGTTTCATTGAAGTCAATTTCGTCGAGATGCCCGAAGCGGTGGATTTGTTCAAGGGAGCAAAGAGCAGCGGTGATATTCTGCTCCGTCTATCGGCAATCACCTCCGTGCCGCTCATCAAGGGTGAAACGCTCGTCTTTTTCGACGAAGTACAGCAATGTCCCGATATTGTTACGGCAATTAAGTTTCTGGTGGATGACGGTTCGTATCGTTACATCTTGAGCGGTTCGTTGCTGGGCGTAGAATTGAAAGACCTGCGCTCGGAACCGGTTGGCTACATGGGTGTAAAGGATATGTTCCCACTCGATTTCGAGGAGTTTATTTCGTGTGTGGGTATAAATGACGCCGTTATCGGGGCATTGCATGAGGCATGGCGGAATCGCACTGCCGTCGATGAGTTTGTCCACGGCAAAATTATGGAGCTGTTCCGGCTCTATCTTGTTGTGGGCGGTATGCCTGCGGTCGTGAGCAAATATCTCGAGAGTAACAACCTGCAAGAGGTGATGACTGTGCAGCAGGATATCATTCGTCTGTACAAACGTGACATCGCCCAGTATGATCCTAATAACAAACTCTACATCGAGGAGATTTTTAATCTTATTCCCCCTGAGCTAAACGCTAAAAACAAACGCTTCATACTGAAACGATTGAATGAGCACGCAAAGTTCGACCGGGTCGAGAACAGTTTTTTATGGCTGACGAACGCGGGCGTGGCGCTACCCGTCTATAATGTGGAGGAGCCGAAAATGCCGCTCCTGCTTGCACGTTCACGCAATCTGTTCAAACTCTTCCAAAGTGATATCGGACTGCTGGCCAGCCAATATGCCGAGGGCATTCAGATGCGGATTATAAAAGGTGATAAGGACATCAATTTCGGTTCAATTTACGAGAATGCCGTAGCGCAGGAGTTGGTGGCTCACGGCATTGTTCCCTACTATTACAACAACAAGAAGCGCGGTGAATTGGATTTTGTTATTGAGCTTGAGGGTAAGGTACTGCCTATTGAGGTAAAATCAGGTAAAGATTACGAGACACACCGCGCTTTGTCCAACATCATGGATTGCGAGGAATACGACTTCTCCGAAGCAGTTGTGTTCAACAACGGTAATCTACGCGTCGCAGGTAAGATTATCTATGCCCCGATCTATATGGCGATGTTCTTCGAGAAAAGCAATGTTGCTCCGACTTTTTATAAAGTGGATTTATCGGGACTGTAAAGTGTTCTATTCGGAAAATAATGCTTGCTATTGAAAAAGATTAGCATTCCTTTGCCAAGCCCCCTGCTTTTCATTATCTTTGCCTCTGTAGTTTGTAGTTGCGCACAGTCGTGGAATGTCTTTCTCATAGTTGTGAAGAAGGTGTATCACAAATATGAAGAAGGTAAACCACAGCTGTGCGCATCTTTTTTTGATAAGCTTTCAGCAGAAGGAAGAACGCTTCTTTGCGTAAGGAAGACCCATGCTCTGCCTAATGAAAGCCGGTACTTTGCATGAGCGAAACCTGCAGACAGCAACAGAAATGAATCTAAAAATGGAGGAAAGAATATGGCAATTTTATTTGATTGGTACGAAAACCCGAAAACGAAGGATAAACAAGGGGAAGAACTGACCCTGCATCCCCGGATTAAACTGAACGGCTCCACGACGACCGATGAGCTGCGCAGGCATATACAAGAATACTGCTCGCTGACCGAGACGGATGTACTGGCGGTACTCGATGCTTTGTCGCATTTTGTGGGACGCGAGCTGGGGGAGGGCAGGCAGGTACATTTGGACGGCATCGGTTACTTTGTTCCCACGCTGACCTGCACGGAACCGGTGACACTGGAGACAAAGCGGAAAAGTACTAAGGTGAAGTTGAAAAACATCACTTTCAGACCGGACAAGGCGCTGCGCAGTGAGATAGGAGTATTGAAGGTAAAGCCGCTGAAATTGCGGAATCTCACGAAAAAGAGGCTGACGGATGATGAGGTGAAGCAAAAAGTGGTGAACTATCTACGTAAGAATGAGTTCATCACCCGCAGTGTTGTACAGTCGATTTGCGGCATGACCCGCACGACTGCGACGCGGCAGATTCGTCGTCTTTGTGAGGAGAATGTGTTGGTGAACAAAGGGTTGCAGAAACAGCCGATTTATTTTTTGAAGGAAAAAGAGTAGGTTGATGCGTATAGGGCTTGCATGGATTGCGTCATGTAGGCAAAATCTGCCTGCATGCTTGCATGAGGTCTGCTTGCATGGCGCAATTTGTTGTAAATTAGTGCGATATGTCATTTCATGCAAGCATGTAAGTAAAACATGCGATAAAACTACAGTTGTAGATTAGGAATACCTATAATCGGCAGACGAGAAATTAAAGAATGAAAACAACGCGGCAGAAGGATAGTTTTTATTATTTTTGCAATCAATTCTCAATAGTTATTTAAAAAATATGGCAAAGAAAAATTCAACAGCTAAAGATACGGAGCTGTCACTCTCGTTTTTGGGGAAAGTGGCAGCGTTATTTAGAAGTGAAACGGTTCATTTCGTTATCGGCTTGGTGCTGGTAATCTTTTCGGTTTATTTGTTGCTTGCTTTCACATCATTCTTTTTCACGGGAGCGGCAGACCAGAGCATCATTGACGGAGGCAGTGCGCAGGAGCTGATTTCCACCAACAATGGGGTGAAGAACTACGCCGGTAGCCGCGGTGCGCAGTTGGCCAGCTATCTGATAAATGATTGTTTCGGCGTATCGTCTTTCTTGATTCTCGTGTTCCTGGCTGTGGCGGGATTGAAGCTGATGCGGGTGCGTGTGGTGCGCTTGTGGAAGTGGTTCATCGGCTGTTCGTTGATGCTGGTGTGGTTCTCGGTATTTTTCGGTTTTGTGTTTGTAGACCAGTACAAGGACTCTTTCCTCTATCTGGGCGGTATGCACGGATACAATGTCAGCAACTGGCTTGTGTCTCAAGTCGGTGTGCCGGGAGTATGGCTGCTATTGTTGGTAACTGCCATCTGCTTCCTCATCTATCTGAGTGCAAGGACTGTCATCTGGTTGCGCAGATTGTTCAGTCTCAGCTTCTTGAAGCGTAAGGAGAAGGCGGAAAGCGTGCAGGGTGAAACGCCGGAAGAGTTCAAGACCTCTTGGGGTGCAAAGGAAAAGGCGGCTGCTCCGACACCGGAAGCTGCGGAGCCGGAAAAGGTTCTTGAAAAGGAGGAGGAGATTGCTATAGAGGAAGAAGAGGACGAACCGCTGAATGAAATCACCCTTGACTTGGGTGGAAGTGATGGAAAGATAAAGCCTGCCAAGTCTGCGGATGAGGACGTTACCATGACTTTTGAGACTCCTGCACCGGAGCCGGTGCCCCCTTTTCGGGAACAGCCGGTAGAGAAGGAGCCGGCATTCCAGGTTGAAAAGGCCGAAGAGGAGGAGTATGTGGGAACGGAGAAGGAGCCGTACAATCCCCGTCTGGATTTGGAAAACTATCATTACCCCACAATAGACCTGATGAAGCATTACGATGACAATGGTCCGACCATTGACATGGTAGAGCAGAACGCGAACAAGGATAAGATTATCAATACTCTGCGTAGTTTCGGTATAGAAATCAGTACCATTAAGGCGACGGTAGGTCCTACGGTGACGCTGTATGAAATCACTCCCGAGCAGGGCGTCCGCATTTCGAAGATACGCGGTCTGGAAGATGATATTGCCCTCAGCCTTTCGGCGCTCGGCATCCGTATCATCGCTCCCATTCCGGGAAAGGGTACGATTGGTATCGAAGTGCCCAACTCCAATCCGAAGATTGTATCCGGTCAGAGTATTATCGGCAGCAAGAAGTTCCAGGAGTCTACTTACGACTTGCCCATCGCACTGGGTAAGACGATTACGAATGAAGTGTTTATGGTGGATTTGTGCAAGATGCCGCACGTGCTCGTTGCCGGTGCTACCGGTCAGGGTAAGTCCGTGGGGTTGAATGCCATCATCACCTCCTTATTATATAAGAAGCATCCGGCAGAGCTGAAGTTTGTGCTGGTAGACCCCAAAAAAGTAGAATTCAGCATCTACTCCGTAATTGAGCATCACTTCCTCGCGAAATTACCCGACGGGGAAGATGCCATCATTACGGACGTCACGAAGGTGGTGCAGACTTTGAACTCCATCTGTGTGGAGATGGATACTCGCTATGACTTGCTGAAAGCTGCCCATGTGCGCAATATCAAGGAGTATAACGAGAAGTTCATCAACCGTCGTCTGAATCCGGAAAAGGGGCATAAGTTCATGCCTTATATCGTAGTCGTTATCGACGAGTTCGGTGACTTGATTATGACAGCCGGTAAGGATGTGGAACTGCCCATCGCACGTATCGCCCAGTTGGCGCGTGCCGTGGGTATACATATGATTATCGCTACACAGCGACCGACAACAAACATCATTACGGGTACGATTAAGGCCAACTTCCCGGCGCGTATCGCCTTCCGTGTATCGGCAATGGTCGATTCGCGTACCATCCTCGACCGTCCGGGAGCCAACCAGCTGATAGGCCGCGGTGATATGTTATTCCTGCAGGGAGCTGACCCGGTGCGTGTGCAGTGTGCCTTTATCGATACGCCCGAAGTGGCGGAGATTACGAAGTTTATCGCCCGCCAGCAGAGTTACCCCACTGCTTTCTATCTGCCCGAATATGTGGATGAAAATGCAGGAGGTGATTTGGGGGATGTGGATATGGGACGTCTCGATCCTTTGTTCGAGGATGCAGCCCGTCTCGTTGTTATTCACCAGCAGGGTTCCACATCGCTCATTCAGCGTAAGTTTGCCATCGGTTATAATCGTGCCGGCCGCATCATGGACCAGTTGGAGAAAGCGGGGATTGTGGGACCGGCGCAAGGTAGTAAGGCGCGTGAGGTGTTCTGTATAGATGAGAGCGACCTGGAAATGCGGTTAAACAATTTGCAATAAGGAATGGTTATTTATAGAATGATGAAATTTGATAAGCTTTTACTTGGTGTGCTATTGCTGTTGTTTGCTGTGCCGATGTCGGCACAACAACCGGATGCCAAGAATATATTGGAGCGTACAGCCGAAGCCTTTCGGAAAGCGGGAGGGGTGAAGCTGGCGTTTACCGTGAACGAACAACAAGGGTCTTATGCGGGAGTTCTCTATCTGGAAGGTGAGAAGTTTGTGGTTGAGACCGAGGGAATGAAGACTTGGTTTGACGGACATACGCAGTGGAGCTATGTGGCTTCGGCAGATGAGGTGAATGTATCGGAACCTACGCAGGAGGAATTGCAGACTCTTAATCCGTATGCTTGGTTGTCCCTCTACAAGCAGGGATACAGATTGAAGTTGAGCAGTGTCGGTGGTAAGCAAGACAAGTCTGTTTATTACATCACCATGACTGCTGCCGACAAGAGAAAAGACCCTGAAAGTGTCTATCTGTTTGTGACAAAGGATACGTATCGTCTGCATCAAGTGGACTTGGCACCACGGGGGAGTAAGTATATGACTACTATCCTTATTGATAGCTACCAGACAGGACAATCCTATCCGGATAGTTTCTTTGTCTTTGACAAAAAAGCCTATCCTACAGCTGAAGTCATCGACATGCGCTAAATAGTAAATTGTAAATAGTCAAATAGTAAATAATATAATGATGGAAACAGAAAAAGTAAAATGTCTGATTATCGGTTCGGGTCCTGCCGGCTATACTGCCGCTATTTATGCAGGCCGTGCCAATCTTTCACCGGTACTTTATGCAGGATTGCAGCCCGGTGGCCAGTTGACAACCACTACTGATGTGGAGAATTTCCCCGGTTATCCCCAAGGTATCGGAGGTCCGGAATTAATGGAAGACCTGCGGAAGCAAGCCGAACGTTTTGGCGCAGATTTGCGTTATGGAGTTGCTACCGCAGCCAATCTTGCTGAAGCACCTTACAAGATTACGATTGATGACGAAAAGATGATTGAGGCTGAAACGCTGATTATTGCTACAGGTGCCGCTGCGAAGTATCTGGGGCTGGAGGATGAAAAGAAATATGCGGGAATGGGTGTCAGCGCTTGTGCCACTTGTGACGGTTTCTTCTACCGCAAGAAAACGGTAGCTGTTGTAGGGGGTGGAGATACTGCCTGCGAGGAAGCTGTTTACCTTGCCGGACTGGCTGCCAAGGTTTATCTGATTGTCCGCAAACCTTATCTTCGCGCTTCCAAGATTATGCAGGAGCGTGTGATGAAGCATGACAAGATTGAAGTACTGTTCGAACATAATGCCGTAGGCTTGTTTGGAGAGAACGGTGTGGAAGGTGTACATTTGGTACAGCGTATGGGTGAACCGGATGAGAAGCGCTATGATGTAGCTATTGACGGTTTCTTCCTTGCCATCGGCCATAAACCCAACTCGGATATTTTCAAACCTTATGTAGATACGGACGAAGTAGGTTATATCGTCACCGAGCCGGGAACACCGCGTACGAAAGTGCCGGGCGTATTCGCCGCCGGAGACGTTGCTGATCCTCACTATCGTCAAGCCATCACCGCTGCCGGAACTGGTTGCCAGGCAGCCATTGAAGCGGAAAGATATTTGTCTGCGAAAGGACTGATTTAGTGATTAGTGATTAGGGGTTAGGATGGCAACAATGTGTTTTTATTATGCTAACCCCTAATCGCTTATCCCTTGTCACTTATTCCTTATCCTATCTTGCTGATTTTCTTCAGCTTTTCTTCGTCTATGATTTTGATTTTACGCCCGTCGATGGTGATTAACCGTTCTGTGGCAAACTGTGACAACGTACGTATGGCGTTGGAAGTGGTCATGTTTGACAAATTGGCCAGATCTTCACGCGAGAGATAGATACTCAAGGTGGAGCCGTCTTCCTCCAAACCATAACTTTCTTTGAGGAATAGTAGGGATTCTGCGAGTCTTCCGCGGATATGTTTCTGCGTCAGGTTTACAGTGCGTTCATCGGCAATGCCCAAGTCAACGGACAATTGCTTGATGAAGAACATGGCAAGGTCGTTGTTTTGTGTGAGCAGAGTCATCAAGGCAGTCATGGGGATTTGGCAAACAAGAGACGGCTCGAATGCAGATGCTGCCGTGACATAGTCTGTTTTTGCAAAGTAAGGGCGGTAACCGAAATATTCGACAGGTTTAATCATACGGATAATCTGGCTTCTACCACCGACTCCGTCTTTATAGATTTTGACCTTTCCACTCAGCAGACACATCAAATGCGTAGGTGTCTCGCCTTCGCAATGGATGACTTCGTTTTTTTTGTAGTTCTGGAGTGTGAAGTGGTTGGCGAGGAATTCCCGTTGTTCGTCATTCAAGGGAGACCATATATCTGCAATCAACTCCGGAACATTAATATCAGACAAGTTTACTTTTACCATAACTGCTGCAAAACTGTGTTATACAGCACAAATGTAAAAAGAAAAAATTAAATATTGCACAAATATGACAAAAAGATGTCGTAGGGGGGGAGATGAAGGAAAATCTATATATTTACGATTAGACGATTTACGATTGAAGTTTGTATTGTTAAACAACTACTCATTAGCAGGTGGGTTTATGATTGTATGAGTAACTCCAACCGTAAACCGTCAAATCGTAAATCGTAGTAACTTAATTGTTTATCGTAGTATCTCTATCCCCCTCCCTACGGGGGAGGGGCTAGGGAGAGGCCTACTTTGTAAACAGCAGCTCCCTATATTTCGGAAGCGGCCAGATTTCATCATCAATTTCCATCTCAAGGTGGTCGATGTGGTCACGGATACTTTCCAGATAAGGGCGTACGGTTTCTTCGTAAGCGAAAGCCTTGTCTTTGTAGTTATCCATGTGGTTGGCTACTTTGCGGGCTTCGGTCATTTCGCGTACTTGTACCTTGATGGCTGTTACGCGCTTGGAAATTTCGCGTACAAGCTCTTTCCGGTCGGCACTGAGGACTTCGTATTCTTCGGGAGAGAAGGTCTCGCGCAGGCCACGGAGATTTTCCAGCAGACGGTTTTGGTAGATAACGGCAGTCGGTACGATGTGGTTGATGGCAAGGTCGCCCAGCACACGGCTTTCTATCTGTACCTTCATGGTGTATTTCTCCAGTTCTACTTCCAGGCGGCAGGCAAGCTCCGTTTCGTTGAAGATACGTTCGCCGATGAGTACGGAACGGGACTGGTTATCCATGTAGTGCATCAGGGCTTCGGGAACGTGGCAGATGTTGGTCAGCCCACGGCGGGCGGCTTCCTGCTTCCATTGTTCGGAGTAGCCGTCACCCTCAAAGCGGATAGGCTCGGAGGCGATGATGGTCTCTTTCATAATGCGGAAGATGGCTTCATCCTTGCCGACTCCTTCTTCCATCAGTTTGTCGATGGAGACTTTGAATTCGTTCAACTGGTTTGCCATAGCTGCATTGATGGCAATCATGGCGGCGGCACAGTTGGCGGACGAACCTGCGGCACGGAACTCAAAGCGGTTGCCGGTAAAGGCGAATGGAGAAGTACGGTTACGGTCGGTGGTATCCAGTAATATTTCGGGAATACGTCCGATGCCTAATTTCAGTGTTGTCTTTTCTTCCGATGTCATCTTGCTGCTGCTTATCTGGCGAGCTATCTCGTCGAGGATGGAAGACAGCTGTTTGCCCAGGAAGATGGACAGAATGGCGGGAGGTGCTTCATTGGCTCCCAGACGGTGGCTGTTTCCGGCACTCATGATGGAGGCGCGCAGCAAGTTCTGGTTTTTGTATACCATCATCAGTACGTTTACCAGGAAGGTAAGGAACAGCATGTTTCCTTTCGGATTCTTGCCCGGTGCAAACAAATTGATACCCGTATCGGTGCAAAGCGACCAGTTGTTGTGCTTGCCGGAGCCGTTCACGCCGTTGTAGGGTTTTTCGTGAAGCAGTACGGCGAAGTGATGCTTGCGTGCGATGCGTT
>ERZ833515.1717-NODE-1717-length-14363-cov-3.611057_pt1 | contig 14363 bp, 10 predicted proteins | sample MGYA00519949_ERZ833515 | MGnify/ENA primary metagenome ERZ833515 (study PRJEB31850, sample SAMEA3708741) | human gut metagenome | biome: human gut; feature: human-associated habitat; material: faeces | place: China | collected 2014 ...
GTAATAGGAAATTCCTTGGAATTCCCTATTACGCAAAAAGGCACTAACGTGCCAAGGAATAATTCTTCCCTCCCACACATAAAATAGTAATGGTAATTTTTGACAGTCTATCTAAGACGTAAATGTTCAAGCAGGGAGGAGAATGAGAGAATGAGAAGAACAAAAAAGACGAAAAAAACGAGAATGCAGGGACACATGGCAGTAGCAATTTCCATGGCGATGGCGGCAGGGCTGGCGCTGACGGGATGCGGCAGTACCGGAACGACAGGAGTATCGGCAGAGACATCTGCGGGAGGTAAAAATGAAGCCGGGAGGAATACTGCCGGTAACACAGCAGGCGGACAGGAAGAAAGTCAGAGTGGGGCTGGCGCTGCGCAGGTGACAGACACGAAAAAGGGCGGAAAGGATGGCGGAACCAGCCTCATTTTCACGACGGGAGGCGATCAGGGTACATATTATGGATTTGGCGGCGTGCTTGCAGGAAAGATAGGGGAATCGACCAGCACTTCGGTGACGGCGATCACATCGGGCGGTTCGCAGGCAAATATCGAGGCGCTGGATGCACATGATGCGGATTTGGGATTTGTGCAGTCGGATGTCATGGCATATGCCTACAATGGTACGAATCTCTTTGAAGAATATGGAAAAGTTGCTGATTTCTCGACCGTGGCGGCGCTCTATATGGAGCAGGTGCAGATTGTTACGCTGGATCCGTCGATTCAGTCGGTAGCCGATCTGGAAGGCAAAAATGTTTCGGTCGGCGCGGCGGGGTCAGGCGTCTATTATAATGCGGTGGATGTGCTGGGAGCATATGGATTGGATATCGAAAAAGATATAAATCCGACGTATCAATCCTTTGGGGACAGCGCAGAGGCGCTGCAGGATGGCAAGATTGATGCGGCATTTGTCGTAGCGGGTGCACCGACGACCGCAATCACCTCCCTGGCAGCGACGAAGGATGTGTATCTCGTCAGCCTGGACGATGAGCATATGGATCAGCTGATTAAAGAATCGCCATATTACAGCAAAAACACGATCCCAGCGTCCGCGTATGGAACGGATGAGGATATCAGGACGGTGGCTGTCGGTGCGGTAGTAGTGGCGCGCGATGACGTTCCGGCAGAGGATATCTATAACTTCTGCTATGGCGTCTTTGAAAATATGGATTCCATCAAGGCGGCGCATGCGAAGGGAGCGGAGCTGAACCTTGAATTTGCCACTTCGGTCACAGCGGTTCCGTATCATCCGGGAGCAGCGGATTATTTCGCAGAGAAAGGGATGGAGGTGCCGGTGAAATAAGGGGGAAACCCAGAAATGAAGTGTGAAAGGGGGTTATACGAATGGGTGAATGGAAGGAAAAGAAAAACAGGGCACCAGATCTAAAATACCTGGAACGTGAAAGCCTGAAAAAGGGCGATTCGGACACAGGGACAGCTGCGGATGTTGAGTTAGTCATGAAAAAATATGACCGCGAGTCCAACACGCGCGTCTGGCAGGGGAAACCAGCATCGATCATCCGGTGGCTGTCGGTATTATTTTCCGTTTACAGCATTTATGTGACGCTTTTCAGTACCGCCTTGCCGGAAATCCGGTTGTCGATGTTTCTGGGAATGATTCTGATTCTCGGGTATCTGCATTATCCGATTCAGAAGGGAGACGGACGCATCAACCATATGCCGTGGTACGACTGGGTTCTGATGGCAGTGGGGGCGGTTCCATTTTTCTATTTTGCGGCGAACGCGCATGCGATCATTAAGCTGGCGACGCGGGTCACGAAGAATCCGGTTATGGTGCTGATGGCGATTCTGGCGGTGCTCTCGCTGATGGAACTTTGCAGGCGTTGTGTGGGAATCCCGATTCTCTGTGTGGTCGGTGCACTGCTTGTATATACATTTGCGATGGTGCGTTTTGGAAAGGTTATTTATGATTTATTTTACACGACGAGCGGAGTTATGAATACGCCGATCAATGTCTGTGCAAAATATATTGTGGTCTTTATCATTTTCGGGGCGTTTCTGGAACGGACGGGGATCTCGAATTTTTTTATCGACCTGGCGAACTGTCTCTGCGGTTCCTCGGCGGGCGGTCCGGCGAAGGTGGCGGTTATCTCCTCGGCGCTCTGCGGGATGGTATCGGGATCTTCGGTTGGAAATACTGTCACAACGGGTTCGGTCACGATCCCGATGATGAAAAAATGTGGTTACCGCCCGGAATTTGCCGGAGCAGTGGAGGCGGCTGCTTCGACCGGCGGGCAGATCATGCCGCCAATCATGGGCGCGGCAGCATTCCTGATGGCAGAATATATGGGCGTGCCGTATGCGACGGTGGCGCTGAAAGCGATTCTTCCGGCAGTGCTGTATTTTGCGGGTATTTATATCGCAGTGCATCTGGAGGCACAGAAACTGGGACTTCGTGGAATTCCGCGGGAGGAACTGCCGCAGATGCGGGTGCTGATGAAACAGATCTATCTGCTGGCACCGTTGATTGTGCTGGTGGTGCTGGTATCGACAAATACATTTACGATGCAGTTTTCTGCGTCGGTAGCGATCTTTGCCGCGATTGCGGTCGGTGCTCTGAACCGGAATAACCGGATCACGCTGAAAAAGATTGTGGATGCGCTGGAGGCAGGCGGACGCGGCACGATCACGGTGGCGGTTGCCTGTGCGATGGCGGGGCTGGTGGCTGGATGTATCACATCGACCGGTCTGGCATCGAAGCTGATCACGGCAATTGTGGCAGTTTCCCAGGGAAAACCGCTGATCGCGCTGTTCCTGACGATGTTATGCTGTATCGTGCTTGGCATGGGCGTTCCGACGACGGCAAATTACTGTATTATGGCGGCGACCTGTGCGCCGATTCTGATTGCACCGGAGATCGGGATCAATCTGGTCTGCGCGCATTTCTTTGTTTTCTATTTCGGAATCGTGGCGGATATCACACCGCCGGTGGCATTGGCAGCTTATGCGGGTTCCGCGATCGCGAAAGCGCCTCCGATGAAAACGGCGCTCAATGCGACGCGGCTGGCGGTTGCCGCTTTTATCGTGCCGTATATTCTGGCATTTAACCCGGCGATGGTATTCATCGACACGAATGCACTGCAGGTTGTGCAGATCTGCATCACCTCGCTGCTCGGTATCTTCGGGATTGCGGCAGCGCTTAACGGTTTTCTGTTTGGATGGCTGTCCGTTGTAGAGCGGCTGGTTTTGATCGTGGGCGGTCTGTGCATGATGGATCCGGGCGCATGGACGGATCTGCTGGGACTTGTGTTGGTTGGCGGTGTGACATTCTGGCAGAAGAACCATGGATTGGAGAAAGATGCGGAGACGGGTGTTGGATGAATGAATTTGCATTGCAGTTTACATAACGTGTAAACTGTGATGTGAAGTGTGTGTAAACGTAGACCGCACAGGCGCAGGCATGTGCGGTCTTTTGTGGCATAGGAAACTTCGTGCGGTTTCAGCAAGGTATGTTTTTTGTTTCCGGTGGGATGTTTGCAAACCAGAGGCTGTGAATCGGGCGGTAGCGAATCGATTTTAAGATAATTTTCACAAATTCACTCTGGAAATATCGGGTGGAATATGGTTAAATAGACAATAGAGTTTTGGCACCCAAAAGAGTGCAGAAGGAACGGAAAGGAGAAATACCAGAATGGATGAGAATAAAGGATTGGTAGAGACAATGGAGGACTACGCCGAGGAGCTGGAGGCGTCTTTCAAGCGTCTGCATGAGGGTGATATTGTGACTGGCACGGTTGTTGCAGTGACGGACGACCAGGTGCTGGTGGATCTGAAATATTTTGCTCAGGGCGTGATTGACCGTGAGAATCTGAGCAATGATCCGGATTTTAATATGAAAGAAGAGATTCAGCCGGGCGACCTGCTCACGGCAACGGTAATTCAGACCGACGACGGCGAGGGCAATGTCGTTTTATCCCGCAAGGAGGCGAATGACAGGATGACGTGGGAACATTTCCGTCAGCTGCTCGATGAGCGCACACCGCTTGAGGTTACTATTTCCGAGGTCGTAAACGGCGGTGCGGTTGCGATGGTGGAAGGCGTGCGCGGCTTTATACCGGCGTCGAGACTGGATGCAGCGTATGTCGAGGATCTGGACAGCTGGAATGGAAAGAAGATTCCGGTGCTGGTGATTGAGGCGGATGAGGAGAAGAAACGTCTCGTCCTGTCCGGCAGAGAGTTGGCGAGAGAAAAACAGGATGCGGAGAAGAAGAGCCGGATTGCACGCTGTGAGACCGGCGCGATCATGGAAGGAACGGTCGAGACAATCAAGCCATACGGCGCGTTTGTCCTGCTGGAAAATGGCTTAAGCGGACTGGTACACGTTTCCCAGATGAGCAAAAAGCGCGTGGAGAATCCGGGTGCAGTCGTAAAGGTGGGACAGAAAGTGACGGTGAAAATCCTGTCTACCGCAAATGGCAAATTAAGCCTTAGCATGAAAGAGGTAGAGCCGGACGAAGCGCCGGAAGAGGAAGTATTTAATTATCATGAGTCAGGCGAGGCGACAACCGGGTTTGCCGAGCTGTTAAAGGGCTTTAAATTTGACTAAATAGCAGTAAAGGAGAGGGAAAATTGAATATCCCTGAGACGTATAATCAGCTTGACCAGTGGACGACAGTCATGTTTCTGTACAATTCTGCCCTGAAAGCGATTAACACGAAAATTGAAATTCTAAATAACGAGTTTATTCATTTATATAATTACAATCCGATCGAGCACATCAAATCGCGCCTGAAAACGCCGGAGAGTATTGTCAAGAAGCTTAAACGCGGTGGATATGAGGTAACGATCCCGAACATGATTGAGCATCTGAGCGATATTGCGGGCATCCGTATTATCTGCTCGTTCAGTCCGGATATTTATCGGATCGCGGAGATGATCGCGCGTCAGTCGGATGTGACGGTGCTGGTGGTGAAGGATTATATCAAGAATCCGAAGCCGAACGGCTACAAGAGTTACCATATGGTTGTGACGATCCCGATTTATCTAAGCGATGGTCCGGTGGAGATCCAGATACGGACGATAGCGATGGATTTCTGGGCAAGTCTGGAACACAAGATTTATTATAAATTTGAAGGAAATGCGCCGGATTATCTGGAGCAGGAACTGAAAGCCTGCGCGGATATGGCGGATATGCTGGATAATAAGATGTTTTCCCTGAATCAGGCGATCACAAAGATTGCGGAGGAACAGGCGAAGGAGAAGGAAGCTGCGAAAGTGGCGGAGAAAATGAAGAAAGCAGAGCGGGAGGATGTGCCCGCGGGGAACGAGCAGGAGCCGAAAGACGGGAAACGGAGCGGGGAAGCTGCGTCCGGGAACCGGAAAGAAGCCGGAGAGTAAGAGACGAAGAAAATGAAGATACGCAGGCGGATGGGTGAGACAAAGCAGATTGTTCAGGTAAATGGGGGGAATATTCTGCTGTTTGAGCTGGCTTCCCGTTTGCTCACGCTGCCGCTTCTTTTGCAGGCAGTGGCGGCGCTGTTCCGGCTGTCGGTGCGTGCGTCTGGCTACAGTTATGTGACGGTCAGCAATCTGGTTTCCTACCTGCTGCGACCGGTTACGATCGCGATTCTGGTTTTGATGGCAGCGATCCTGCTGGTGGGAGTTTCCATCGAGGCGGCGGGACTTCTGGCGGCATATCAGGCGGCGGCACTCTCGCGAAAAATGAGCGCTTTTTCGATGTTTGCGGCAGGCATCCGTCTGACGGTATCAGAGATCCGAAAGCGGAATCTGCGGTTGTTTCTGGTGCTGGCGGTTCACGGCCTGGTGCTTCATTCATTTTTGATTTACCGGATGTTATGCCATGTGAAGGCGGTCAAATTTATCCTTCCGGCGCTTCTGGCGGAGAACTGGGGGCGGCTTTTACTGGTTGGCGTGATTGTTGGCGCGGTTGTGATTTCACTTCCGACGATTTTTATCTGTTTTGGCTGTATGCTGGAGCAGCGGTCGTTTCGGGGCGGATTTCTGCGAAGCAGGGAGCTGCTGCGCGGTAATCGGGTACAGGTAGTTGGGACGCTTGTTTTGTGCAATCTGGCAGTTACGGCGGTGACGGTGGTGCTCTATCTGATTGCGGTTGTGATTGTGGCGGTGTTTGCTGTCTGGTTTGCGGACCGGCGTCTGGAATTGATTCTGGTTTTAGAGGCGCGCGACCGGATCGAGATGGTTCTGATGCCGCTCATGAGCATCGTGCTGATGTCGGTCAATTATGGCGCATTGACGGTGTTATATGTGCAGCTGGACCGGAAACGTCAGAACAAAGAGCGCTGGAAGTTTGAAGCTGGCGAACATGCGGGTCTTCCGTGGTTGAGCCGCCGCAACCGGATGGCGGCGCTGGCACTTCTGACGGCATTGAGCGCCGGAGCAATGTACGACGCTTTTTACCGGGGCAATGTGCTGGCGGCGGATCAGCTGAGGGAAGTGCAGCTCACAGCGCATCGGGGCGCATCGACGAGCGCACCGGAGAACACGATGCCTGCGATGGAGGCAGCGGTCGATCAGATGGCGGATTTTGCAGAGCTGGATGTGCAGGAGACGCGGGATGGTGTGCTGGTATTGTTCCATGACAGCACTCTGGAGCGGATCGACGGGACGCGGCGGACGATCCGGTCGCTTTCCTGGGACGAGCTGCAGCAGGTAGATGCCGGTGGCTGGTATTCGGAGCAGTACAGCGGGACGCGGATTCCGAAGCTGGAAGACGTCATCGAATATGTCAGGGGACGGATGATGCTGAACATCGAGATCAAATATGCCGGCGCGTCCAGCGATCTGCCGGAAAAGGTCGTGGACTGTATTCGGGAGAATGATTTCGCGGAACAGTGCGTCGTGACATCGACGAGTCTTTCTTATTTAAAGCGGGTGAAGGCGGCGGATCCAGATATTTATACGGGCTATATTTTGTCGGCAGCATATGGAAGCTATTACGAGGATGATGCGATTGATTTTATCAGCCTGATCTCCAGTTCAGCGAACCGGAAGCTGGTCGAGCGCGTCCATGCCTGTGGTAAGGAGGTCCATGTCTGGACGGTCAATAAAAAGAGTGAACTGGAGCGAATGAAGATGATTGGCGTTGATAACATCATCACTGACCGACCGATTCTGGCGCGGGAGGTCATTCTGGGCGAGGAAAATGCGGAGAATCTGCTGGCGCGGCTGAGGGCATTGTTACGCTAAAGCAAGATTACAGGAAATATAAAAATCAGGAGAACAATATGAGATTTGTACTACAGAGAGTCAAACACGCGAGTGTAAAGGTAGACGGCGAGCTGATCGGCTCGATCGGTCGTGGATATATGGTGCTGATGGGCGTCAGTGACACAGACACGGAGGAAATCACCGACAAAATGGTGGATAAAATGTGCAAGCTGCGTATTTTTGAGGATGAGAACGGCAAGACGAACTGTTCGCTGGCGGATGTGGATGGTGAGATCCTGCTGATCAGCCAGTTTACTTTGTACGCGGACTGCAGCCACGGAAACCGCCCGGGCTTTACGGGTGCGGGAAATCCAGAACTGGCGAACCATCTCTACGAACACGCGCTGGCGCGCTGCGCCGGACAGGTGCGGAAGGTCGAGCACGGTATTTTCGGGGCAGATATGAAGGTCGAGCTTTTAAACGATGGACCATTTACGATTCTGCTGGATAGTGATACGATAGTGAAAAAGAAATGATTTGCAAAAGGAGGAAGGATATGTCAGTAGCGAAAGAACAGAGAGAAAAACTGATCTGGGAATTTCCTAATATTGGAAAGAAAGCTCCGGAGCAGGAGGAAAAGGCATTTGCATATTGCGAGGGATATAAGGAGTTTTTAAATGCGGCAAAGACCGAGCGCGAATTTGTGCGCGAGGCGGTGCTCCGCCTGAAAGAGGCTGGTTATGAGGAGTTCGAAGAAGGAAAAATCTATCAGCCGGGCGACAAGGTATACCAGATCAACCGCAAGAAAGCGCTTCTGATGAGCACGTTCGGAAAACGTCCGCTGGAGGACGGCGTCCGCATTAACGTGGCTCACATCGATTCCCCGCGCCTGGATCTGAAACCGAACCCGCTGTATGAGAAGGCAGAGGCGGCATATTTCAAGACCCATTATTACGGCGGCATCCGCAAATACCAGTGGGCGACGATCCCGCTGGCGATGCACGGCGTTGTGATTTTAAAGGACGGTACCTCGGTGGATATTTGCATCGGCGAAAAAGAGGGCGATCCAGTCTTCTGCGTGACCGATCTGCTTCCGCATCTTGCCGCACAGCAGAATGAGCGGAAACTGAAAGATGGCATCAAGGGCGAAGAATTAAATATCATTGTTGGATCCCTGCCGTACCCGTGCGAGGAAGAAGACTCGATCAAGGAGCCGGTCAAGCTACTGGCGCTGTCGATCTTAAATGAGCGCTTCGGCATGACGGAGAAGGATTTCCTGCGTGCAGAGATCGAGTTTGTGCCGGCAGTAAAAGCAACGGATGTCGGTCTGGACCGCAGCCTGGTCGGCGCTTACGGACAGGATGACAAGGTGTGCGCGTACACGGCACTGACCGCAGAGATGAAAGCCAAGTCCCCGGAATATACGACGGTTACGATTCTGGCAGATAAAGAGGAGATCGGTTCCGTTGGAAATACCGGCTTAAATTCCGATTTTACCCTGCATTATATCGAGGGACTGTGCAAGGCAGGAAATGTGGATGTCCGCAAAGTGCTGAAGCATTCTCTGTGCCTGTCGGCGGATGTCAATGCGGCGTATGACCCGACGTTTGCGAGCGTATTTGAAGAAAAAAACTCCTGCTATCTGAATAAGGGTGTCGTTTTGACGAAATATACGGGTGCGCGTGGCAAATCCGGCAGCAACGACGCGAGCGCGGAGACGATGGCGAAAGTGATCCAGATCATGGATGAGGCAGGCGTATACTGGCAGATCGGCGAGCTGGGCGCAGTAGACGTCGGCGGCGGCGGCACGGTTGCCCTGTTTGTGGCTGGCATGGATGTAGATGTTGTGGATATGGGTGTTCCGATTTTATCCATGCATGCCCCATTTGAGCTGGCATCGAAACTGGATATCTATAACACATATCTGGCATTTGCAGCATTTTGCAGCTAAAAAATAGCCAGAAAATTCCGTCAGGAAAGACAAAACGTTTTTTTCTGGCGGAATTTTTTATCAAATAATTCATATCCGGTTTCCTTAAATTGGGAAAAGTGATGAACTATGAAAAAAGAGTTGCTGAAAATATAAAATATTGAAAAATCGCTTTTGCGACAGGCTGGTTTGTGGTATGATGATTGGTAAGACATACGTGCAGATATATCATATGTGCGTTTGAAAGCCAGGTGCCGGATGGCGCAGGCAGGAAATTGAGAGATAGAGGACGACTAAATGAAGAGATGGAAAATAGCAGGCATCTGTCTGGCGGTTGCGGTAGCAGCAGCGGCATCTGGATGCGGAAAAAAGACAGGGACTGAGACGACCGCAGCAGAGAGCACGGCAGCAGAGACAGAGGAGTATGTCGCAGAGAGCAGCGTGAAGCTGGGCGAGTACAAAGGCATCGCTGTGACCGTGACCGAGGCATCCGTGACGGACGAGGAAGTAGAAAACCAGATTCAGCAGGTGTTGAATTCAAAGGCCGAGTACCGCGAGGTAGACCGGGCAGCTCAGATGGGCGATCAGGTCAACATTGACTATAAGGGGCTTTTAGACGGCGAGGCATTTAAGGGTGGTACCGCTGAAGGATATGATTTGACGCTTGGATCCGGCAGCTTTATCGATGGATTCGAGGATGGGCTGGTCGGCGCTGTGAAGGGCGATCAGAAAGACTTAAACCTGACCTTCCCGGATTCGTATCCGAACAACCCGGATCTGGCAGGTAAGGAGGTTGTATTTGAGGTAACGGTCAATGCGGTCAAGGAGCGCTCCGTTCCGGAACTGACGGATGAGTTTGTTGCTTCCGTATCACCGGATGATGGAACCGTGGAGAAATACCGTGAATCCACCCGTGAGAACCTCTTAGAGCAGAAACAGCTCTCGATTGACAATCAGAGAGATACGGATATTCTGAATGCGGTTGTGGACAATTCAGAGGTTGTATGCTCGACTGCATCGATCGACGAGGCATATGATACACAGTTAAAGGCATACACCAACATGCTATCCTCCTACGGCGTCGATCTGGCGACCTATGCGGGCATGATTGGAAGCGATGAGGACAGCTTCAAGCAGGAGATCCGCCAGGAAGCCAAGGAAATGGCGAAACAGTCCCTCGTTTTAAATGAGATTGCGAAGCAGGAAAATATCACGATCGACGATTCGGACAAGGAAGCACTGGCGAAACGCTACGGCTACGAGAGCCTGAAGACGATGCTTCAGAATGACAACATCGATCAGAAGATGGTGGACGATACGGCACTGATGCAGAAGACACTTGATTTTCTGGTAGAAAATGCCAAGATCACCGTCAGCACTGAGGAGAACAATGCGGCGCTGAATACAGAAGCAGCCGAGGACGAGGCGGAGTAGAAAGCGTCTCATAAAAATACAGATAAGGGGATAGACATATGCAGATTTTATACGACAGAATCCGTAAAGATGGAATCGTAAGAGCAGGAAATGTATTGAAAGTGGATCGTTTCCTGAATCACCAGATGGATATTCATCTGTTCCAGGAGATCGGCAAGGAGTTTAAACGCCGTTTTGAGGGTGAGGAGATCAACAAGATCCTGACGATCGAGGCGTCGGGTATTGGTATTGCCTGTATCGTAGCCGAATATTTTGATGTTCCGGTTGTATTTGCCAAGAAAACAAAGACGAAAAATATTGCCGGAGAAGTGTATACAACGAAGGTTGAATCGTTTACCCATGGCACTGTATATGATATTATTGTGTCCAAGGAGTTCCTTGGAAAAGGCGATAAGGTTCTGGTTATCGATGATTTTCTGGCAAAGGGCAAGGCATTAGACGGTCTGACCACTTTGATTCAGGATTCGGGAGCAGAATTAGTTGGTGCGGGCATTGTCATTGAAAAAGGTTTTCAGGACGGCGGCAAACGCATCCGTGATAAGGGCATCCGCGTTGAGTCACTGGCGATCGTAGACAGCATGAATGCAGAGACCGGGGAGATCATATTCAGAAATGAAGATAAATAAAAAAGCATTGTTTTTTGATATTGATGGAACATTGTTTAGTGAAAAATTAAGGCAGGTACCGCAAAGCGCGGTGCTTGCCTTAAAAAAAACAATGGAAAAGGGAAATTTGACATTTATTAATACGGGGCGGACCTGGTGCCAGACGTCCAAAATCCGGGAGGAAGCGCCGGTAAACGGGCTGCTCTGTGGCTGTGGTACCTATATTTCCGTGGATGGAAAGACACTCTATGACCAGAGAATTTCGCCGGAACGGGCGGAGAAACTGAAAGAGGATATTCTGCGGTTCCGGATGGATACAGTGATGGAGGGCGTGGACGCCTGCTTTTTCCGGCCAGATGGGGTGCAGACCGAAACGATGCGGGCGATCCGCTCGATTCTCGACCAGAGCGGCTCGGTTTCGGCGAAGAACTGGTCGGATCCGTCCTTTTCGATCAGTAAATTTTGCGTGGCAGTCGGAGCAGACAGTGATCCGGCGGGATTTTTTGAGACACTTCGGGATTTTGAGGTGATTGACCGGGGCGGCGGCTTCTATGAGTGTGTGCCGATGGGGCATTCTAAGGCGAGTGCGATCGAGTGGATTTTGAAGCAATATGGGATCGCGCTGGAGGACGCGTGGGTCTTTGGAGACAGCATGAACGATCTGTCGATGTTCCAGTATGTGCCGAATGCGGTTGTCATGGGAAAACACGATGCCGGGCTGGAGTCGTATGCGACGTTTACGGCGAAGACCGTGGAGGAAGATGGGATTTACCGGGCGATGGAAGAGCTGGGGCTTTTGTAAGGAAGCAATGGTTTGGTGTTTGATATATATGTATAAAGAGTGAAATTTGTGTGGATGTGTGGAGTTCAGAGAAACATCCTGTGGAGAGAAGTTTAAGGAAAGATTGACCTGGTGGATGTCTGAGACTTGAAATGCTCAAGATTGTGGATAGTTGAGACAGAACTAGAATGAAAGGGCGTTGGATAAAGATATATGAATTATGAGAAATCGGAAAAATATGAAGTTCTCAAGCGGTATTTCGGATATGACAGCTTCCGCGAAGGACAGGAAATACTGATTGACGGGATTCTTGATGGGCGTGATGTGCTGGGAATCATGCCGACGGGCAGCGGAAAATCACTGTGTTATCAGGTTCCGGCATTGATTCTTCCGGGAATCACGCTGGTGGTGTCACCGCTGATTTCTCTGATGAAGGATCAAGTCACGGCACTCAATCAGGCGGGCGTCCACGCGGCGTATCTGAACAGTTCGCTGACGACGGCACAGTATTATAAGGCGCTTGGGTATGCGCGCGAGGGGCGTTATCCAATCATTTATGTGGCGCCGGAGCGTCTGATGACGGAGACATTTCTTGATTTTGCGATGCACGTGGATATTGCGATGCTGGCGATCGATGAGGCGCACTGCATTTCCCAGTGGGGACAGGATTTCAGACCGAGTTATTTGAAGATTGTTGATTTTATCGAGAAGCTGCCGAGGCGTCCGGTGGTCAGTGCTTTTACGGCGACCGCGACCAAGGAGGTCCGGGACGATATCATCGACATTTTGCAGTTACAGAATCCGGTGATGCTGACGACGGGATTTGACCGGAAAAACTTGTATTTTGCAGTGGAGACGCCGAAGGACCGCTATGCGGCGATCCGGGCATATCTGGAGGCGCACCCGGGGCAGGGAGGGATTATTTACTGTCTGACCCGCAGAAATGTTGAGGAGATCTGTGAGAAGCTGATCCGGGATGGATTTTCAGTGACGCGTTACCATGCGGGACTTTCCGATGCAGAGCGGCAGAAGAATCAGGATGATTTTATCTATGACCGGGTTCCGGTGATGGTGGCGACCAATGCGTTCGGCATGGGAATCGACCGGTCGGATGTACGGTTTGTCCTGCACTGCGGGATGCCGAAGAACCTGGAAGCCTACTATCAGGAGGCAGGACGTGCCGGGCGTGACGGCGAACCGGCGGAGTGCATCCTGTATTATAGCGGGCGGGATGTGGTGACGAACCAGCTCTTTATTGAGCGGAACCAGGACAATCAGGAGCTTGACGACTATACGCGGCAGGTGGTGCTGGAACGTGACCGGGAACGCCTGAAAAAGATGACATTTTATTGTTTTACGAATGAGTGCCTGCGTGATTATATCCTGCGGTATTTCGGCGAATATGGAAGTAATTACTGCGGAAACTGTTCGAATTGTATGACGCAATTTGACACGATCGACATTCAGGCGGCGGCAGAGAGTCTCTTAGGCTGTGTGCAGTCGTGCGGACAGCGCTATGGAACAACGGTGATTCTCGACACGGTGCACGGGGCGAATACGGTTAAGATCCGCAATTACCGGATGGATGAGAATCCGCATTATGGGGAGCTGGCGAAGGAGAGCGTCGTGCATCTGCGCCAGATGTTTAACTTCCTCCAGGTGGAGGAGTATCTGTTTGTCACGACGGATGAGTATTCGATTGTCAAATTGACGGAAAAAGGTGCTGCTTTCCTGGAAGCACCGGAACCAATCGAGATGAAGATGGCGAAGGAGCGGGAGAAACAGACAGCTGGAAGCAGCAAAAAGAGCCGCCGGGGCGCGAAACTTCCAGCCGGGGCAGACGAATTTACGGAGAAGGAAGAGACGCTCTTCGAGGCACTCCGCGCGCTGCGCCGCGAGATCGCATCCGAGGAAAAAGTGCCGCCGTATATCGTATTTTCTGATAAGACGCTGACGCATATGTGTATTTTAAAACCGGTCACGAAAGCGGAGATGCTGGAGGTGTCCGGCGTGGGTGCGTATAAGTTTGAAAAATATGGAGAACGGTTTCTGGAGTGCGTGCGGAAGTTCTTAGGACAATAAGCGGGAATCCTCGGCAATTCAATTACCGAGATGAAAGCGCAGTAGTGTGCATATCTGCACAATGCAAATAGTATAATAATTCTCATCCTTTGATAGTAATGCCGTAACCGGCATACAATAAAAGCGAAAACATGTTCGAATAATAATTGCGTATTACACTTCAATATGATATACTATATGTATGAAAGGAAATCTGATACATTATAGAACTTGCGTGTGTAATATTAACTACCATATGGTTTGGTCGGTGAAATACAGACGGAAGATATTAACCCCAGAAGTTGAGAAATACCTACAGGAACTCGTGCAGCAGATAGCTGACGATAAAGGTTTTACCGTTCATTTATTTGAATGTGGTGAAGGTGATCATGTTCACTGTTTTGTAT
>ERZ833515.1721-NODE-1721-length-14340-cov-2.831642_pt1 | contig 14340 bp, 9 predicted proteins | sample MGYA00519949_ERZ833515 | MGnify/ENA primary metagenome ERZ833515 (study PRJEB31850, sample SAMEA3708741) | human gut metagenome | biome: human gut; feature: human-associated habitat; material: faeces | place: China | collected 2014 ...
ATAAAATATTCCGTTTTTGGAAGGCCGATCCTTCGCACCATGTCAGCCTTTACCAACAGACCGCAGAAGGTGCTGATATCGTATTCAAAAGAAGCTTTGGCATATGCTTCTTCCGGTACTGGTCCATAAAGCATCAGCCGGGGACATTTAATGAAACGCCGGTGGGTGGTGTCAATGGATCCGGCAGTGGTTACTGTACCGGAATATGCCAGATAATTTGTCTTTAAGATGGCTTTCTGAAGCTGTTCTATATAATCGGCTGCGATCATGGCATCATCATCAATGATCAGGATCCAGTCACAGTCTGTTTTTCCAAGATTCTCAATACCTTTTGCAAAGCCGCCTGCTCCGCCGATATTTTCCGGAAGATGAAGAATGTGAAATTCCGGTTTATTTTTGTCAGAGGAAGCTGTTTGGGTCTCAGCCACTAGCTGGTCCAGATACTTTGAAGTACCGTCTGTACTATTGTTGTCTACTATACAAATATAGGAAAAGGGAACTGTCTGCGACAGAACCTGTTGTACGCATTCTTTTAATAATTCCAGCCGGTTGTACGTAACGATGGTAACTGCGAATTTCACGGGTGTGCTCCTTTGATATATTCGTTATAACGGTATGGAAAAACACCGTTATTTTATAGTATACGCAATTGATCTGGGAAAGTCAAAAAAATCTCTTTGGCAGTTTCAATTTTAGTGTTATATTTACGTAGCTATGATTTGGGTGGGGGAATTTTGTTGCATATACAGAAGAAATGTGATAATCTACCAATATAGGATTCCTCTGTATTACGGAGGAAGAAAAATGAGTAAAAAAACACTGGAAGAACTGGTATTTCATGACGATTTTATGTTTGCGGCTGTTATGATGGATGCAGAAAACTGCAGATGTTTTCTGGAACGTGTATTGGAGATCCGGATTGAAAGAGTTGAGATCAGTACGGAGCATGGCTTCTTTTTTAATCCAGAATGCAAAAGCATTCGCATGGATGTATTTGCAAAAGATGAAAACAGGACACATTATGACATTGAGATGCAGCTGGTAAAAAAAGACAGTCTGGAAAAACGCAGCCGTTATTACCACAGTCAGATGGATGTGGAAATGCTGGAAAAAGGGAAGAGTTATGGAGAACTGGCAGATACATATGTTATTTTCATTTGTAACTTTGATCCCCTGGGGCAGAAAAAATGCCGCTATACCATCCGCAGATACTGTGAAGAAACAGGAAATGTATTTGGCGATGGGGACTGCACTGTTTTCCTTAACACAAATGGAGAAAATCGTGAGGAAGTACCTAAGGAACTGGTAGCATTGCTTGATTTTGTTAAGGCTGATCTGGCTGGAAGCGAAGCTGATTATGGAGATGCATTGGTTAAACAGCTTCAGGATTCCATGCGCCAGATCAAAAAAAGCCGGAAGATGGGGGAACGCTATATGATGTTTGAACAGTATATGAAAGAATATGTTCAGGAACATGCAGATGAAATCCGGGAAGAAGCGTGGGCAGAAGGTTTGGCAGAAGGCCGTGCAGAAGGCCATGCGGAAGGCCGTGCAGAAGGCCATGCGGAAGGTCTGGTGGAAGGCCGGGAAAAAGGACTGGCGGAAGCTACGGCCAGATTGAATAAATTATATTCCTGTCTTCTGACATCGGATCGTGCAGATGATCTGCAGCGTGCACTGAAAGATCCTGTATATCTGAAACAGTTATTGCAGGAGTTTGGATTTTGATGGTCATAATAAAGAGTGATGATCGTAAATTCTATGAATAACAAAGTCCGGCTCATATCCTATGAGCCGTTTTGCCTGAATGGCAGAATCTAATTTCTATTGAGTATCTTATATCAAAGTCAATTCGACTGAATTTCAAAAGAGGTACAGAGGAATCCTATATGTTTTTATATAAAAATGAAAATTGCCGCAGGGGCATCTGCGTGTAATGCTCCTGCGACAGCCGGTGGTTTGCCTGTTAATATTCGTCTAAATCGTAATCATAGTCATAGTCTGTGTCATCTTCGGCTGTTTCATTTGTGTCATCACCTGGCTCATCTACGGCATCATAATAGGTCTCATCCAGTACACCGTCGGAATCAAAATAGTAATATTTTCCTTCTATGATCTGACCACCGGTCACCATGGCACCGCTTGGGTTGAAATAGTACCAGTGTCCATTTAACTGCTGCCAGCCAGTGAGCATATAGCCGTCACTGTTAAAAAGATAGGTGGAACCATCAATATCAGCTACGCCGTCAGCATAGTAGCTGTCTGCGGAAAGGCGGTACCACCAGCCGTGATCGTCCTTCTGCCAGCCGGTGGAAACTTGCGGGGCTGCGGTTTCTTTTGGAGTCTGGTTTCCAGAAGAAGATTGATTTTTAGAGGAAGAACCGCCGGATGAGCGGGAATTATCGTCAGTGGAACCACCTGCATAAGGGCAGACGCCATTAGGATGCAGGTGAGCTGGATGGCCGCCATCTTGATTTGATCGACGCGATGATTGAGTCTGCCGATACATCTGTAAGCGATGAGCGTATCGAGCAGGTGGAACGCCATGCGTGTCCGGGTTGCGGTTGTTGTTCCGGTATGTTTACCGCTAACTCTATGAACTGCTTGAACGAGGCGATCGGTCTGGCGCTTCCGGGTAACGGGACGATCGTGGCTACCCATAAGAACCGTATCCAACTTTTCCGTGACGCGGCTAAGCAAATCGTTGAGAACGCTTACAAATACTATCGTGACGGGGATGATTCCGTGTTACCTCGCAACATCGCTACCCGTCAGGCTTTCTTGAACGCCATGTCGCTGGATATCGCCATGGGGGGGTCTACCAATACGGTGCTTCACTTATTGGCCGTGGCACAAGAAGCCGGCGCCGATTTTCATATGGAGGATATCGATATGTTATCCCGCAAGACTCCTTGCCTGTGTAAGGTAGCCCCGAATACGCACACTTATCATGTACAAGACGTAAACCGTGCCGGTGGAATCCTCGGTATCATGAACGAGTTGATGAAAGCCGGGCTTGTGGATGGCAGCACGAGACGTGCGGACGGCCTGACCTTGGCCGAGGCTGTTGATAAATACGCCGCCGCTTCCCCGAACGTAACGGAGGAGGCGATCCGTAAATACAAGAGCGCTCCCGCTCATCGGTTCAGTATCCAGATGGGTTCCCAAGAATCTTATTATAAGGAATTAGATACGGATCGTGCCGAAGGTTGTATCCGTGACGTGGAGCACGCTTATTCCAAGGATGGCGGCTTGGCTGTTTTGAGAGGGAATATCGCCTTGGACGGATGTGTCGTAAAAACCGCCGGTGTGGATGAGAGTATTTGGAAATTCTCCGGCCCGGCGAAAGTCTTCGATTCACAGGATGCCGCTTGCGAGGGCATTTTAGGAGGCAAGGTCGTTTCAGGCGATGTGGTCGTCATCACGTATGAGGGTCCGAAAGGGGGGCCGGGAATGCAAGAGATGTTATATCCTACTTCTTATATAAAGAGCCGTCACTTAGGTAAGGAGTGCGCCTTGATCACGGATGGTCGTTTCAGTGGCGGTACGTCCGGTCTTTCTATCGGGCATATCTCTCCCGAGGCCGCTTCCGGTGGCGCTATCGGACTGGTGAGAGACGGGGATATCATCGAGATCAATATCCCGGAACGTTCCATCAACGTGCGGCTGAGCGACGAGGAGTTGGCCGAGCGCCGTAAGGCGGAAGAGGCACGTGGAAAGAAAGCCTTTACGCCGCCGACGCGTCAGCGTGAGGTCTCGAAAGCGTTGAGAGCGTACGGGAAGATGGTTAGCTCCGCCGATAAGGGAGGTGTAAGGATTGTTGAAGATTAAAGCCAATAATATACATTAAACACGTTATTTCTTATGGAGAAACAAAAGATAACCGGTTCGGAAGCTTTGCTGAAAGCGTTGATTGCTGAAGGAGTAGATACTATCTTCGGTTATCCCGGCGGACAGGCGATACCTATTTACGACAGTTTATATGATTATAGGGACCAGTTGAGGCATGTATTGGTGCGCCACGAGCAAGGCGCTACCCATGCGGCTCAAGGATATGCCCGTGTATCCGGCAAGGTAGGAGTGACGTTGGTTACTTCCGGCCCGGGCGCTACGAATACCATCACGGGTATCGCTGATGCGCTGATGGATAGTACGCCAATGGTCGTAATCGCCGGTCAAGTACCCTCGCCGTTGTTGGGAACCGATGCTTTTCAGGAAGTCGACGTGATTGGCATCACGCAACCGATCACGAAATGGGCTTATCAAATCCGCAAGCCGGAGGAGATCGCATGGGCTGTTTCTCGTGCTTTTTATATCGCTTCTACAGGCCGTCCGGGTCCAGTTGTGCTGGATTTAGCGAAGGACGCGCAAGTAGGGTTGGTGGAATATGAATATAAGAAGGTCGATTACGTACGTAGTTATCAACCGGAGCCGGATATCAATAAGGATCGTATCAAGGCCGCCGCCGATTTAATCAATGAGGCGAAGAAACCCTTCTGTCTGGTCGGGCAGGGAGTATTGTTAGGCGGTGCGGAAGAGGAATTGAAAGCGTTTCTCCAAAAGAATGATATACCTGCTGGATCTACGGTATTGGGCTTATCTGCGTTGCCAACCGATTTCCCATTGAACAAGGGAATGCTCGGCATGCATGGAAACGTAGGGCCGAACCGGAAAACGAATGAGTGTGATGTATTGATCGCTATCGGTATGCGTTTCGACGACCGTGTGACTGGCGATTTAAAGACATACGCTAAGCAAGCCAAGATTATCCATCTGGATATCGACAACTCGGAAATCGGCAAGAATGTTGCCGTGGATGTAAAGGTGCTGGGGAATGCCAAGCACACGATACCGATGATCACGGCGTTGTTAGAAGAACGTAGACGTCTGGAATGGAATGCCGAGTTCGATCGGGACGAGAAAGAGGAATACGATAAGGTAATCGAGAAGGAATTGTATCCGACCGAGGGCCAACTGAAAATGGGCGAGGTAGTCCGTAAGGTTTCCGAGGCGACCGGTAACGACGCTGTATTGGTGACCGACGTTGGGCAGAACCAGATGATGGGCGTCCGCTATTTCAAATATAAACAAACCCGTAGCGTGGTGACTTCCGGTGGTTTAGGTACGATGGGATTTGGTCTGCCGGCCGCTATGGGCGCTAAGTTCGGGGCTCCGGACCGTACGGTCTGCTTCTTTACCGGTGATGGGGGTATGCAGATGACGATTCAGGAATTGGGCACTATCATGCAGGAGAAACTGAATGTGAAGATTATCATTCTTAATAATAACTTCTTAGGGATGGTACGTCAGTGGCAAGAATTGTTCTTCCACGAGCGTTATTCAAACACCATCATGGAGAATCCGGATTTCGTGGCGATCGCTAAAGCCTATGGTATCGCCGGTCGTGCCGTTGAAAAGCGGGAGGAATTGGACGACGCTATCGCCGAGATGCTAAACCACGACGGCGCTTACGTGTTGGTCGCTAACGTGGAGACTTGCGGAATGGTATATCCGATGGTTCCTGCCGGGGGAAGCGTGACAAACATGATTATGGGAGACGAGAAATAAGGAGGAGATGAAGCTATGACAACAAAGAAATTATATACCGTTATTATCTTTTCAGAGAATATCGTAGGTCTTTTGAACCAGATAACGATTATCTTTACACGCCGACAGCTGAACATCGAGACTCTGTCCGTCTCTCCGTCCGCTATCAAGGGCATCCATAAGTTTACGATCACGACATTCGCCGATGAGGATATGATCGATAAGGTGGTGAAACAGATCGATAAACGTGTGGATATCTTGAAGGCTTATTATAATACGGATGAGGATTTGGTTTATCAAGAGATCGCTCTTTATAAGCTAAGTACCGAGCTTTTCATCAAGATGGGAACCGTGGAGGGATTGATCCGTAAATACAACGCTCGTATCTTGGAGATGAACGAGACCTGCGTGGTGTTGGAGAAGAGTGGCCACTATGACGAGACACAAGCCTTGTTCAATGAGTTGAGCGAGACGATCGGTGTCCTGCAATTCATCCGCTCCGGACGTGTGGCTATCACGAAGAGCAAGGTGGAGCGCTTGAGCGATATGTTGGCCGATATGGAGCGAAAGTTACAGGAAAAGCAACAATAATAAGATATGGAGAAAGTAGGATTATTTCATTTCGTGGCGGAGCCGTATTTGATGGATTTCAGGGGACGTGTAACGCTCCCTATGATTGGTAACTATTTGATTCACGCCGCTTCCAGCCATGCCGGAGAGCGTGGGTTCGGTTTCAATGATATGTCGGAGCGTCATACGGCTTGGGTGTTGTCCCGTCTGGCTATCGAGATGAAGGAATATCCTACCGCCTTCGATAAGATTAATCTATACACTTGGATCGATGAGGTCGGACGCCTCTTCACCAGTCGTTGTTTCGAGCTGGCGGATGAGAATGGGAAAACCTTTGGATTCGCCCGTTCTATTTGGGCGGCTATCGACGTGGAGACCCGCCGTCCTACCTTATTGGATATAGAGGCATTGGGCAAATATATCGACGAGCGTCCGTGCCCGATCGAGAAGCCGGGCAAGATCATGCCGGCGGAGAATAAGGCGGAGGGAATCCCGTATTCGATCAAATACAGCGACTTGGATATCAACGGTCACTTCAATAGCGTGAAGTATATCGAGCATCTGCTGGATTTGTTCGATATCGACCAGTTCAAGACCCGTGAGATCGGCCGTCTGGAGATCGCCTACCAATCCGAGGGCAAACAAGGTATGCCGCTTACGCTTCATAAGGCGGAGTCTGATCCCGATAAGCAAGACATGGCTATTTGCCATGAGGGAAAGGCGATCTGTCGTGCGGCGGTTACTTGGAGATAATAAAAGAGATACATAAATAGGTTTTTAAACATTAATAGTTAAAAAGAAAATGGCACAAATGAATTTTGGCGGTGTTGTAGAAAATGTAGTAACCCGCGAAGAATTTCCGTTGGAAAAAGCTCGTGAAGTATTAAAAGATGAAACAATTGCCGTAATCGGTTATGGTGTACAGGGCCCCGGTCAGTCACTGAATCTGCGTGATAATGGTTTCAACGTGATTGTCGGACAGCGTAAAGGTGGTAAGACTTGGGAGAAAGCGGTAGCTGACGGTTGGGTGCCGGGCGAAACTTTGTTTGATATAGACGAAGCATGCCAGCGTGGAACCATTATCCAATATCTGCTTTCGGATGCGGCTCAGATCGAGGTATGGCCTACCGTGAAGAAGAATCTTACTCCGGGCAAAGCTCTTTATTTCTCTCATGGTTTCGGCATTACTTATAAAGAACGTACCGGTATCATTCCTCCTGCTGATGTGGATGTAATCCTTGTTGCTCCGAAGGGATCGGGTACTTCATTGCGTACTATGTTCCTCGAAGGCCGTGGATTGAATTCATCTTACGCTATCTTCCAAGACGCTACCGGCCGTGCTTATGATCGTGTGATCGCTTTGGGTATTGGCGTAGGTTCGGGCTATCTGTTCGAAACGACATTCAAACGTGAAGTTTATTCTGACTTGACCGGAGAACGTGGTTCATTGATGGGTGCTATTCAAGGTTTGTTGCTGGCGCAATATGAAACATTGCGTGAGAACGGTCATACACCTTCTGAAGCATTCAATGAAACAGTAGAAGAGTTGACTCAGTCTCTGATGCCTTTGTTTGCAAAGAATGGTATGGACTGGATGTATGCTAACTGTTCCACTACTGCTCAGCGTGGTGCGCTCGATTGGATGGGCCCGTTCCATGATGCCATCAAACCGGTGATGCAGCAATTATATGAGAGTGTAAAAACCGGTAACGAAGCACAAATCTCTATTGACAGCAATTCTCAACCGGATTATCGTGAAAAACTGAATGAAGAACTTCGTCAGTTACGTGAGAGCGAAATGTGGCAGACTGCTGTGACGGTTCGCAAACTTCGTCCGGAAAACAATTAAAATAATGATAAGTGATAAGTGATTAATGGCTGCGCTATAATCCGCATGGCACTAATCACTTATCGCTAATCGCTCATTATTCATCACTTATCATTTTTTCTACGTATTCCATCAGCTTTTTATAAAAGGCGTGCCGGGTCAGGGTTTGGGCTTCTCCCAATATGACTAATTTCATGCGTGCACGGGTGATGGCGACATTCATTCTTCGTAAGTCATTCAAAAAGCCTATCTGGCCATTTTCATTGGCTCGTACAAGGCTGATAAAGATGACATCTCTTTCTTGTCCTTGAAAGCCGTCTACGGTGTTTATAGTAATTAATTCACGAAAGGGGCGGAAAAAGCTGCTGCTTTTTATTTTGTTTCTTAGATATTGCACTTGGGCTTTATATGGAGAAATAAGCCCGAAGTCGATTCGCTCGTCGAATACACGATTTTCACCTATTCTCTGAATGTAATTTTTGAGTTCCTGTATTAAAAGGTCTGCTTCGGGTTTGTTGATTCGTCCGAAACTTTCGCCTACAAATTCTTCATGAAATTCCAATTCCGAGGTATCGATCCAAACCATAGGGGTATCGTAATCGAGGATGCCACGATGGCGTACTTCGGGAGCAGATTCTAACTGGTTGTTATAAAACCATTCGGAAGGAAAGCGCATAATGGCTTCGTTCATGCGATATTGTACTTTGAGAAGGGAAACGGAAACAGGTTTGTTTGTTACGACCTTTTCCATTAAAGTCTGATCTAATCCTCCACGGGCAGCTTCGATGCATTTGATGGTAGGAGGGAGTTGGCAGTGATCACCGGCAAAAATAACGCGGTCGGCTTTACGGATGGCAATCCAGCAGGCAGCTTCCAATGCCTGTGCTGCTTCGTCGATGAAAAGAGTACTGAAACGGCGGCCTTCGAGAATGCGGTGATTGCTACTGACAAGTGTGGAGGCGATGACTCGTGCGGAAGAGAACAAATCTTCATTAATAAGTATTTCCAGTTCCGTGGCGCGGTCGCGCAGACGGCTGATGCGATTGCGCATGCTTTCCCTCTCACTATAATTTCCCTTGCGGATATGTCCGCTTATCTCGCGAATGGATTTACGCACGCTCCATAGCTCTGTATAGGCCGGATGGTTTTCAAAGCGGCGTTCATACGTGAATGAAAGCATTTTATCATTTACGCGTGTCGGATTTCCGATACGGAGCACAGGGACACCGCGATCCACCAACTTTTCGGCAATCCAATCGACGGCTGTATTGCTTTGTGCACAGACGAGTACTTGATTTTCTCGGTGTAGGGTTTCATAAATGGCTTCTACGAGAGTAGTGGTTTTTCCGGTTCCCGGAGGACCATGTACAATCGCTACATCTTTGGCGCAAAGTACTTTATTGACAGCTTCTTCTTGTGTAGAATTCAACCAGGGAAACCGGACCGGATAAAGTTCTCTCCGACGGACGGGAAGAGTTCCGAGCAATGTGTCGCGTAATTCGGCAAGTCGGTTGCCTTTGGCGCGAAGAACATCTTCAAGTGCATTGAACATAGCGCGGTAAGAAGTCTCGTCAAAATATAACTGTACTCCTAAATAATCGGCATTTTGTACATCGAGCAGAGCACTCGTACCGGGCAAAACCACTACCATTCGTTCTTCGTCGGCAAAACTTACAGTAGCGGTGAAGTTCATATATTTAATTTTCCCGTTGTAGTCCTGTTGGAAAAAGCAGACCGGACGGCCAAATTCAAAAGCGTGTTCAATATCCTTATCTTCCGTTCGGGTAATTTCTATGACGAGTTGGTTCAAGGAGTTGTAATAATTTCGACCTGTTTGTACCGGATACCAGCAGAGTCCGCGCTTTACTTTTCGGGCAATGCCCATTGTTTCCGTCTGTCGCTGGAATTCCTCTTTCTCATATTCATATTCCATACGCAGCAAAATCTGTTGCTGCTGAAGGGCAAGAAGGGGAGAACCGGGATCAATTTTGTTATTATTCATCTGTGGCTAATGTTTGAATATTAAACATTGTTCATTAAACATTATTGCGCGCTTGTTCGTTAATAATACATATACAGTTTTAAAATATAAATGCATATGGTGTATGATATAGACATGATAAGAAGCTTCTATTCAGCCTATAAAGGGAAAATGGAACGTGTAAGGAGTGTGCTGAAACGTCCGCTTACGTTAGCAGAAAAAATCTTGTATACTCATCTTTTTGAGGAGGCCCGTTTAAGGGATTATAAACGTGGGGAAGATTATGTGAATTTTCGTCCGGATCGGGTAGCTATGCAGGATGCTACTGCACAGATGGCTCTATTGCAGTTTATGAATGCCGGTAAGGAACGCGTTGCTGTTCCCTCAACAGTGCATTGCGACCACTTGATACAGGCTTATAAGGGAGCGAGCGAAGACATAGCCACTGCTACTAAGACGAACGAGGAGGTATACGATTTCCTGCGCGATGTTTCTTCCCGTTATGGAATCGGCTTTTGGAAACCGGGAGCGGGAATTATCCATCAGGTCGTATTAGAAAATTATGCATTTCCCGGAGGAATGATGGTAGGAACAGATTCTCATACACCGAATGCCGGTGGTTTGGGAATGGTTGCTATTGGGGTAGGAGGTGCCGATGCGGTAGATGTGATGACGGGTATGGAATGGGAATTGAAGATGCCCAAATTGATTGGTGTCCGGTTGACCGGGGAACTTAACGGTTGGACAACTCCCAAAGATGTTATTCTTAAATTGGCCGGTATCTTGACTGTGAAGGGTGGCACTAACGCCATTATTGAATATTTCGGTTCCGGTACGGAATCTATTTCAGCAACCGGAAAAGCTACGATTTGTAATATGGGTGCCGAAGTAGGGGCTACTACTTCGCTTTTTCCCTATGATGAACGTATGGGCGTTTATCTGCGTGCTACCGGTCGTGAAGAAGTTGCCTTGTTGGCGGAGTCCGTAACTGCCGATCTTCGTGCTGACGATGAAGTGATGGCGCTGCCCGAGAAATTTTATGACCGTATTATTGAAATAAATCTTTCAGAACTGGAACCTTATATCAATGGGCCGTTCACTCCTGATGCGGCTACTCCCATTTCTGAATTTGCAGAAAAAGTACTGTTGAACGGTTATCCCCGTAAAATGGAAGTAGGGCTTATCGGGTCGTGTACCAATTCATCCTATCAGGATCTCAGTCGTGCTGCTTCTATTGCCCGTGAGGCATTGGAGAAGGACGTGGCCATTGCTGCGCCGCTTATTGTTAATCCCGGAAGTGAACAAATCAGGGCTACTGCCGAACGGGATGGAATGATTACTCTTTTCCGCCAAATAGGGGCAACGATCATGGCAAATGCTTGTGGGCCTTGCATCGGGCAGTGGAAACGCCATACAGACGATCCTACCCGTAAAAACTCGATTGTGACCTCTTTCAACCGCAATTTTGCCAAACGGGCGGATGGTAATCCGAATACATTTGCTTTTGTGGCTTCCCCCGAAATAGTAATGGCACTCACCATTGCCGGTGATCTTTGTTTCAATCCCTTAAAAGACCGTTTGCTTACGCATGAGGGGAAGAAAGTGAAATTCAGTGAACCGGTGGGAGATGAATTACCTGTGTATGGTTTCACTTCGGCTGCCAGTGGCTACTTGGCCCCTGTTGGAACAGAAGTTGAAATCAGGGTCGATCCGCAGTCGAAGCGTTTGCAATTGTTGGCTCCTTTCCCGGCATGGGATGGAAACGACTTATTGAATATGCCTTTGCTGATCAAGACACAAGGGAAGTGTACTACTGATCATATTTCGATGGCAGGTCCGTGGTTGCGTTTTCGCGGGCATTTAGAGAATATTTCCGATAACATGCTGATGGGAGCGGTCAATGCTTTTAACGGTGAGACAAATAGTGTGTGGAATCGCTTGACAAATACTTATGGGCCTGTTTCCGGTACGGCTAAGATGTATAAGGCAGAAGGAATTGCTTCGATGGTTGTTGCCGAAGAAAATTATGGTGAGGGCTCCAGTCGTGAACATGCGGCTATGGAACCTCGTTTCCTGAATGTAAAAGTAATTCTTGCCAAGAGTTTTGCCCGTATTCATGAAACCAATCTGAAGAAGCAGGGTATGTTGGCTGTTACTTTTAAGGATAAGGATGATTATGATCGCATACAAGAACATGACCTGCTTTCTGTAACTGGTTTGCAAAACTTTGCTCCGGGACGCGACCTTGAGGTGGTGGTTCATCACGAAGATGGAACCAAAGAGAGTTTTGCCGTACAGCATACCTATAATGAGCAGCAAATAGCATGGTTCCGTGCAGGATCTGCCCTCAATAATAATTTGTCATTGTGTTATTAAAAAAAATACGTGTGCAGCCAATGGGTACATGAACATATTGGCAAATTGCCACATTATCAATTATGAACAAAATTACTAAACAACTTGACGGTACTTTGTCTGTACCGGATATTCCGACCGTTCCTTTTATTACCGGTGACGGTGTGGGTGAAGAGATAACTCCCGCTATGCGGGCTATTGTAAATGCGGCTGTTGATAGTTCTTATGGTGGCCGCCGTAGGATAGAGTGGCTTGAAGTGCTTGCCGGTGAACGTGCTTATCACTCTGTCGGTTCGTGGTTGCCCGACGAGACAATGGATGCTTTTAAAGAATATCTTATCGGTATCAAAGGGCCGTTGACCACTCCTGTGGGTGGGGGGATTCGTTCGTTGAATGTGGCTCTGCGCCAGACACTTGATTTATATGTATGCCTGCGTCCGGTGCGCTGGTTTGTGGGAGTACATTCTCCTTTGCAGGCCCCGGAAACAGTCAATATGACCATTTTCCGTGAGAATACCGAGGATATATATGCCGGTATCGAGTGGGAGGCAGGTACTCCGGAAGCAGAGAAACTCTATCGTTTTCTGCGGGATGAGATGGGAGTGACGAAAGTCCGCTTTCCCGAAACCTCCTCTTTTGGAGTGAAACCTGTGTCTAAGGAAGGAACGGAGCGTTTAGTCCGTGCTGCCTGTCAATATGCACTCGATCATCATTTGCCTTCCGTCACATTGGTACACAAGGGGAATATAATGAAATTCACCGAAGGAGGTTTCAAAAAGTGGGGATATGAATTGGCACAGCGGGAATTTGGTGATGCGTTGGCGGAGGGGCGGTTGGTTGTCAAGGATTGCATTGCCGATGCCTTTTTGCAAAACACGCTGTTGATGCCTGAAGAATATTCGGTGGTTGCCACATTGAATTTGAATGGTGATTATATTTCCGATCAGTTGGCTGCCATGGTAGGCGGTATCGGCATCGCTCCGGGAGCTAATATCAATTATGTCAGTGGGCATGCTATTTTTGAAGCTACTCATGGCACTGCTCCCAACATAGCCGGACAAGATATCGTGAATCCTTGTTCGTTGATACTCTCTGCGGTAATGATGCTCGAATATATGGGTTGGCAAGAGGCTGCCGACCGTATAACGATGGCGCTTGAACATAGTTTTGGTGATGCCCGTGCTACGGCAGATTTGGCCCGTTTCATGCCTGGAGGCAAGTCTCTTTCCACATCTGCTTTTACCAGAGAGATTATAGAGAGAATAAGAAGTTAAGTAAATGATAATAAAATAAATACGGTTATGAAGAAAGAATATTTGGTCTATAAGCTCTCTGAGGACATGAAAGACTGTACCCGGATCGATAATGAGCTTTTCCCGAAGTATGATGTAAAGCGCGGATTACGTAATGAAGACGGTACCGGAGTATTGGTAGGCCTTACTAAAGTTGGCAATGTTGTTGGTTATGAACGTATTCCCGGAGGTGGTTTGAAACCGATTCCCGGAAAATTGTTTTATCGCCAATATGATCTTGAAGATCTGGCTCATGCCGCTATGAAAGAGAAACGCTATGGTTTTGAAGAAGTGGCTTATCTGCTGCTTTCCGGTCGCCTGCCCGATAAAGAAGAATTGGCTTCCTTTCGTGAACTGGTAAATGATAATATGCCGTTGGAACAGAAGACAAAAATGAATATTATCGAACTCGAGGGAAACAATATCATGAATATTCTGGCTCGCAGCGTGCTCGAGATGTATCGTTTTGACGCCAATCCGGACGATACATCGCGTGATAACCTGATGCGGCAGAGTATCGACCTTATCTCGAAGTTTCCCACTATCATCGCGTATGCTTATAACATGTTACGCCATGCAACTTTCGGTCGTTCGCTCCATATCCGTCACCCGCAGGAGAATCTTTCCATAGCCGAGAACTTTCTTTATATGCTAAAAAAAGACTACACTCAGTTGGATGCCCGTACGCTTGATCTTTTACTGATGCTTCAGGCAGAACACGGTGGTGGTAATAACTCTACGTTTACCGTTCGGGTAACTTCTTCTAC